>Ga0156457_1045_pt3 | contig 9100 bp, 9 predicted proteins | sample RifOxyA2_FD_111904 | JGI IMG/M metagenome (GOLD analysis project Ga0156457, IMG submission 111904) | Elusimicrobia bacterium RIFOXYA2_FULL_40_6 | reverse complement strand
TTCATTCCTGATATCGCCTTTTACTATTTCAACTTTATTCAAAATGTTTTTTAGGTTATTTTTTGTTCCCGTGCAGAAATTATCCAGTATTCGCACCATCTGTCCCTGCCTGACCAGTTCGTCTGCTATGTGTGAACCTATAAAGCCGGCTCCGCCAGTTATTAAGTATAAACTCATATGATTGCCCTGTTTTGTGTAGCAATAAATTCTTTAATAGCTTCCTGCCAGGTCCTTATCGGCCGATAACCCTCAAGCTGCCAAATATAATTTCTTAAAAATGATTTTTCTGGTCTTGGTGCGATGTAAATATCATTCGGGTCGATAAGAGCGATTTTTGTAGAGGTTCCTGTGATACGAAAAATTTCTTCAACCAAAGATTCTCTGCTAGCCTTTCCGGTATTTGTCATATGGAATATGCCATAAGTGGGTTTTTTTATTAATAGCGATATTGCCTCAGAAACATCTTTTGTGTAAGTTGGCGAACCCCATTGGCCTTTAACCACTTTTATTTCCTTCTGTTTTTCAATGGATTCAAGCACATATGAAACAAAATTATTTCTCCTCGTTCCGAACAGCCACGCAACTCTTAAAATATAGAACTTGTTCAAAAGATGTTTGACATAAAATTCTGCCCAATATTTTGATTTTGCGTATAAACTCAACGGGTTTGTTTTGTCATACTCAGAATAGCCTTCAGCTGGTGGATTTTTCCCATCGAACACATAATCCGTAGAAATATGGCAGAGAGTAGCGTCAAATCTCTGGCAGGCAACACAGAGGTTTCTTGTGCCTAAAGCGTTTATTTTGAATGCCAATTCGGGGTCTTTTTCACAACCGTTTACATCAGAAAATGCTGCCGTATTGATAACTATTTCAGGATTAAGTTTCGAGATTTTTCGATACGTATCTTCCTGGTCTGTAATATCAAGCTTCATCCAGCGATTCTGTGGGATGTATTCAGGATTCTCGATTCGACCGCAGCCATACACCTCGTGTTCGGCATTTAGGGTTTTAAATAAATCACATCCTAGAAGCCCGCCTGCGCCTGTAATCAATATTTTCATAATTTATAATTCTTTTTGTAAAAATCCTGAAAATCTTTTTGTTTAATCTTTATTTGCTGCCACCAGTTTTTGTTATTTAGATACCATTTAACGGTTTCTTCCAAAGCTGTTTCAAAATTATGTCTTGGTTTCCACCCGAGTTCAGTTTTTATTTTTGAACAATCAATCGAATATCTTCTGTCATGGCCGGCTCTGTCCGCCACGGGTTTTATGAGCGACTCCGGTTTATTCATCAATTTGAGCACCATTTTGGTAATCTCAATATTCTGCATTTCCTTCCCGCCGCCTATGTTGTAAATTTCACCTAACTTGCCCTTATGCAACACAGTGTCGATGGCTTCACAGTTGTCAATAACATACAACCAATCTCTGACATTTTTGCCGTCGCCGTAAAGAGGCAGATTCTGGTTTTCTATTGCATTTGTTACAAACAAGGGAATTATTTTTTCAGGATACTGGAAGGGTCCGAAATTATTGGAAGAACGGGTTATTATTCCGGGGAAATTATAAGTTTTGACATAAGCCCTGACCATCAGGTCCCCGGAACTTTTACTTGCCGAATACGGGCTGTTAGGCGAAATAGTGCTTTTTTCAGTGAAAGAACCTTGGTCCGTGCTTCCATAAACTTCATCGGTGGAGATTTGGATGTAACGGCCTATGCCGTGTTTTTTTGATGCTTCCAGCAATGTGAAAGTGCCAAAAACGTCTGTCTGCAAAAAACCACCGGGTTCATGTATAGACCTGTCAACATGGGTTTCGGCCGCGAAGTTGACCACGCTGTCAATTTTTTCGTTTTGGAACAATTTGTCAATTACCGGCGTATCGCAGATATCAGCTTTAACAAATTTATAGTTCGGGTTCTTTTCAATATCTTTAAGATTATCCAGATTGCCGGCATAGGTGAGTTTGTCGAGGTTAATGACTTTATAATCGGGATATTTGTTGATTATATGTCTGATAAAATTGCTTCCTATAAAACCTGCTCCTCCGGTTACCAATAATTTCATTGGCTACCACCCCTTCCTTGATTTCCAGGGTTCGTAAGGCACTTCATCTGAAGTTAAGGGCAGACGAAATTCATCGGGTTTTTTGCGGTTATATAGTTTGGTTGGCATGTTCATTATCCAGGAAGGTTCATCGCCGAAGGTTTCAAACCCGTGAATAACACCCTTGGGTATGCGTAAAACGCTTGGTTCATCAGCCGTAAGAATATACTCATCTACTTGATTATATGTTTTTGATTTTTTTCTTTTATCGCATAAAACAATTTTTGATTTGCCTCTCAAAACGCAAAAGAAGTCCGTTTGAAGTCTATGAAAATGCCATCCTTTTACCCATCCCGGGCTGCATACAGTTATGTAACACTGTCCGAATTTTTCGAATAATTCGTCATCTGAACGCATAATTTCAAACAGTTGTCCCCTTTCATCCTTATGCACAATCAGTTTTTTGAGAATTGCCCCTTCTATCATTTTAAACTCCTATAATTCTATACAGCTTGAGTCGCCTACCATTATCCTATAGGCATGAGGTTTTTTGTTTGTTTTTGAGATATTGACATTTTGGCCTATTAAACTGTCCTCTATCCTGGCAACGTTTGAAATATTTGAGTTTTCCAGGACTATGGTATGTTCAATTTCGCTCTCTTCGATTTTACAGTTAAAATAAACAGCTGAAAAAGGGCCGACATATGAATTAATAACTTTTGTATTTTCACCGATTATTGCCGGACCGCGAATGATTGAATTTATAACTTCTGATCCTTTTTCCAGCACGACACGCCCTTCAATTTTAGATTTATCATCAACATTTCCATCCAATTTCTGCTCCATGGTTTCAAGAACTAACCTGTTTGCTTCAAGCAGGTCTTCAAGTTTGCCCGTATCTTTCCACCAGCCTGTCACGATACAGGGTTTTACATTCATTCCATGTTCTACAAGATATTGAATCGCATCTGTGATTTCTAGCTCGTTTCTGTGGGAAGGTTTAATCGAATTAACTGCTTTAAAAATGTTCTTATCAAAAATATAAACGCCCACCAGAGCCAAATCTGATGGCGGGACTTTTGGTTTTTCAATAAGTTTTACGATTTTTCCGTCTTTTAATTCGGCTACTCCGAAAGAGGACGGATTTTTAACTTTTACCAGCATTATTTGAGCATTAGGTTTGGTTCTATTAAATTCTTCTACTAGAGAAATTATTCCATCCCTTAGCAGGTTGTCGCCAAGATACATTACAAAATCATCGCCTTTAATAAAATCTTCAGCAATTTTTACTGCGTGGGCTAAACCTAAAGGAGCCTCTTGTTCAATGTAAGTTATTTTAAGCCCGAATTTTGAACCGTCACCAACAGCGTTCATAATTTCTTTTTTTGTATCACCTACAATAATACCGACTTCTTTTATTCCGGCTTGGGCAAGAAATTCAAGCCCGTAAAAAAGAATCGGTTTATTAGCTATTGGGACTAACTGTTTTGCAGAAGTGTGGGTTATAGGCCTTAGTCTTGTCCCCTTGCCGCCTGATAAAACTAGCGCTTTCATACTCTATCTCTCCAGTAATCAAGCAAATCTTTGAGTGTTTTCTCAAATGGTATTTCAGGTTTCCATCCGGTTTGTTTACAGAATTTAGTGTTATCACCCAAAAGAATTTCTACGTCTGAAGGCCGCATGCGGTTTGGATCCTGTTTTACGGTAACTTTTACCTTTGAATAAGAAAGGAGCATATCAAGCATTTCCTGTATTCTATAAGCTTTTCCTGAACAAATATTATAAACATCTCCCGGGGTGCATTTTTCTGTTGCCAGCCAATAAGCCCTTACTATATCACGGACATCTGTAAAATCGCGTTTTGCTTCCAGATTTCCGACGTAAATAATAGGGTCTTTTTTGTTTTTTTCAATTTCAGCCACTTGTTTTGCAAAGTTTGATGTTACGAATACTTCTCCGCGTCTGGGCCCAGTATGGTTGAACGCGCGTGTGCGTATGGCTTTTATACCGTAGCTCTGATGGTATTGGTAGCCCAAATAATCCTGCCCAACTTTGCTCACAGCATAAGGCGAAAGCGGCCTGAGAGGATTTGTTTCTTTTATCGGAACCTCATCTTCAAGAACCATCCCGTATTCTTCACTGGAACAGGCTATTTGAATTGATGGGCTTATATTTGAGTTTCTCACTGCTTCAAATATGTTTAACTGGCCTATAATGTTTGTTGTAAGCGTTTCCTGCGGAGCATTCCAGGAGGTAGGTACAAATGACTGGGCAGCCAAGTGAAATATTTTGTCTGGTTTTATCCCTTTTATAGCTTTTTCAACAGAAACCATGTCTCTTATATCGCATTCAATGAGGTTTATTTTCTTTTCAATATGCTTAATGTTTTCTGTTTTACTGCGCCAGCGCTCAATTCCATGAACTTCTACGTTCCCCAAACTTATCAAATACTCTGCTAGATGGCTTCCAGCAAAACCCGTTACTCCTGTAATCAAAGCTTTCATTGTTTCCTCCAAAAATGGTTTAAAAATACACGTAATTATAATAATTTAATCAAAAAGTGTCAACCCGCGGGAAGAACGCATTTTCTTCTTTTCGGAATGATGGTGTTTATCCTGGAGCATCTTTTCTTTTGCCCTTCTTGACCTTTTTCGTTTTTGCCTGCGGATTTTTTCAATCCTTTGTTGTTCCGTGCTTTTGCGTCCTAAAACAAGCTGCTCAATTTTGTTTACTAATATTATTCGTGCAAGAAACCGGTTCAGGGCTTGTGATCTTTCTTGTTGGCATTTTACTTCAATTCCTGTAGGTATGTGGTGTAAATATACACAAGTAGATGTCTTGTTTAAGTGCTGTCCACCCTTGCCGCCGGAGGTAATGAATTTTTCAATAATATCTCTTTCAAAAATGCCTAATTCTTGCATTTTTTTAGAAAGAAATTCTTCTTTTGAAGGGTTTACACCGTAGTTGTTCATGATCAATTATATCAAAATTGACTCCTATTTCAAAACTTTGTATTATCGTATCAATTATGAAAATAATTTACTTTAAAGAAATCGATTCTACGATGAATGCGGCAAAAAAGTTTCTACACAAGGGTTATCCCGAGTGGACCGTAGTTGTTGCAAAAACCCAAACCCGGGGAAGGGGCCAATTTGGCCGGAAATGGATTTCACCCAAAGGCGGGCTATATTTTTCTGTTATACTAAAACCTAAATTTGCTACCAATGATGTATCAAAATTAACTCTTATAGGGACAATGAGTATAGCAAAAGTGTTAAATAACCTTTTTGGTTTGCCTGCTAAGGTAAAATGGCCCAATGACATACTGATAAAAAACAGGAAAATTTCGGGTGTGTTGATTGAATCCGAAATAAAAAGCAATAAATTAATTTGGGCGGTTATTGGAGCAGGGATTAATGTAAATACTGATATGGAAGGCCTAAAAGATTCAAAGATAATTTGTACATCGATAAAGAATGAATTAAAAATAACAGTGGACGAAAATATACTTCTTAAAGAAGTCCTTTCAGAAATGAAGAAATGCTACCTGTTAATCAATAAAAAACTGCCAACCTAAACGAAACCTTTATCAATTTTAGATTTTGTTTTTTTAAGGTAAGTCAGAGCATCATAAGGGATGTTCTGTTTTCCCATGATCGGAAGATTCGTCGATGACGGGCCGTGGCAGTCGCTGCCGCCGGTTATCAGCAGGTTGAACTCCAGCGCCAGATCCATGAATTTTTGCTGCACGGAAGGAGAATGCTTCGAGTGCCATGCTTCTATCCCGCAGAGGCCGTAGCTGATGAGGTCTTTAATGAATTGTTTGTCTGTTAAATTCCCGTAATTTGGATGAGCCAGGACAGGTATGCCTCTTACGTTTTTTATTAATTCAATCGCTTCCTGCGGGTCCATATGGTGTTTCGGTACATAAGCGGGCCTGTTAAAAGCCAGGTATTGCAGAAAAGCTTCTTTAGTATTTTTTACATAGCCTTCTTCAATCATTCTGTTGGCAATATGCAGTCTGCCGATGGCTTTGTCTTCTTTAGAACTGTCAAATATTTTGTCCCGATTTAAGTTTATGTTCAGCGCTGAAAGTTTTGCAAGAATTGTTTCCGCTCTTTCTTTTCTTGTTTGCCTGAACATTTTCAGTTTTTCCTGAAATCCTTTATTTTGCCAGTCAATGTAATAGCCCAGGATGTGCATCTCTCCTACGGATGAATCCTTTAAATCAACGGACAGCTCAATTCCCGGGACAACTTCCACTCCCCTTCTTGCGCCTTCAATTACGGCTGGCGTAATGCCGTCTGTTATGTCGTGGTCAGTTACCGCGATAGCGTGAAGTCCTATTTTTTGGGCGTGTTTTATGGCTTCTTCCGGGCTGAAGCTTCCGTCTGAGAAATTGGTGTGTACATGTAGGTCAACAAAGATGTCATTCATAAATTTGAGGTTTGCCTGTTATAGAGGCTGAAATATTCTCCTTTTAAGTCAATCAAGTTTTTGTGAGTGCCTTGCTCGACGATTTCCCCTTCTTTAAAAACTATTATTTCGTCAGCGTTAATGATAGTGGATAAACGATGCGCTATAACGAACGTAGTTCTGTTTTTTTTCAGGTTTTCCAGGGCTTCCTGGATTTTTTGTTCGGATTCAGAGTCCAGGGATGACGTAGCTTCATCAAATATAATTACTTTAGGGTCTTTCAAAAATGCCCTGGCTATTGCAATACGCTGTTTTTGGCCTCCGGATAGCTTTACGCCTTTTTCGCCTATTTCAGAGTCATACCCTTTAGAAGTTTTGATTATAAACTCATGGGCATTTGCTTTCCGGGCTGCTTCAAATACTTGTTCGTCCCTGGCTTTCATATTGCCATAGAGTATATTATTCTTTATTGTTTCGCTTAATAAAATATTTTCCTGTGTTACCACGCCTATATGAGTTCTTAATGTTCTCAGATTGATATCTGTCGATGAATGTCCGTCAATTAGTATGGTGCCTTTATTAGGCAGATAAAAACCGAGCAAGAGGTTAACGAAAGTGGTTTTTCCGGCACCGCTTTTGCCGACAAGAGCGACGCATTTTCCGGGATAATTTGTAAGCGAAATATTATGAAGCACTTCTTTATTTTGGTAAGAAAAACATACACTTCTAAATTCTATTTCACCCTTTAAAGTTTTCAGCTTTATTTTACCTTCCGTATATTCAGTTTCATCCAGGTCCATGACTTCGTAAATACTGTCCAAAGATATGAACCCTGCAGTAATCGAGTCAATTGAAGTTAAAATACGGTTTAACGGCCCAAATAACAGGCCCAGGGCCGAATAAAAAGCTACTAATTCGCCTATAGTCAATATGTTTTTTATAGTCAGATAACCGCCCAATATCATTATTAAAACAGTTCCCAATCCTGTAATGAATTCCATTATTGTCGTATAAAAAACAGTGTAAGTCACCATATTTACTCCTGCATCTGACAACATGGAAATCTTGTTTTTCAGGCGTTGGTTTTCGTAATCTTCCGCGCTGTATGCCTTAATTAGTTTTATTGCGCTGAGGAATTCTTGTACGTTTGTACTCAATTTTTCAAAATTATTCCGCCAGTATTGGTGTTTTTCACGCATTTTAGCCCGCATTAATCTTTGTGTAAGGGCAAATAACGGTAGAATTGATATCAGGCTCAAAGTCAGTATTACATTTAAAGAAAGAAGGATAACGATCGCAGAAATGCCGGTTATTAAGCTTACAAAAATACTATATATCAAACTATTACTCATTACATCCACTCTTTCGGTATCTTGAACAACTTTCGTGTGAATTTTACCGCTGTGGGTATTATCATAGAAACGAATGCTAAGATGTTGCAGTTTCGTGCATAAATCAGCCCGCAGCCTCAATATTACATATTTTGTTACATATAAAATGTAGTAATGACCTATAACGGAAAAAATTACATAAATAATGTACAGGAAAACTACGAGTATTCCGGCATAAAATAATGAATTAATATCTTTTGAAGGAAGGTAAATATCTACTAATTTTTTAAATATTATCGGCAGAGGCACCAAGCTTAAGGATTTAAGAGTAGAAAATATAATGCCTAAAGTTAATTTTAGTTTTTGTTCTTTATATAGCACTAAATAGCGATAGAAGGGATTCTGTTTATAACCTTTTTTTTGTTTTTCCATTGTAATCGTGAAGGTCAGATATCAAAGCAGTTCAGCAGCAAGGCCGGCCAGCGGGCTTCTTTCTGAATGAGAGAAATTAAGATGCCCGAAAATTTCCTGTCCTTTGAATTTTTCAACCAGGTTGGTAAGCCCATTTGATTCAGCGTCAAGGTAGGGATTATCAATCTGCAGAGGATCTCCTGTAAGGACAATTTTTGTCCCCTGGCCAGCGCGTGAAATTATTGTTTTAATTTCATGGGGTGTAAGATTCTGTGCGTCGTCAATTATTATGAACTGTTGAGGCAAACTCCTCCCGCGTATAAAAGTGAGAGCCTCAATTTCAATCATTCCTGATTCAAAAAGATAGTTTACGGCATTTTCCAGGGGTTCATTGTTTTTTGAAGATTTATCCATAAGGAAATCCAGATTATCGTAAATTGCTCCCATCCATGATGTTAATTTTTCTTCTTTTGTTCCGGGTAAAAAACCTATATCGTGGCCCATTGGCACAATAGGCCTGGCAACCAGCAGGTGCCTGAATTGCTTTTCTTCTACGACTTTCTGCAAGCCGCAGGCAAGAGAAAGCAGAGTTTTTCCAGCTCCTGCTACTCCGATAAGTGTAACAAGGGTAATTTCGTTACAAAGGAGAAGTTCAAGGGCAAACCGCTGTTGAATGTTTAAAGGTTTCATGCCCCATGGTGTGGGGTTTTCGTGGAAAAAAGGCACAAACCGTTTATTTTTTGGCGCGTATTTGACTAGAATGGTTTTATTAGGGTTTGAACTGTCTTTCAGAACAAAAAGTTCGTTAGCGAAAATATCCCTTTTAAATTTAATTTTGCTGCCGGCAATGTATTTGTTTTTGTGGAATAACTCAAAATCTTCGGGTGTGATT
>Ga0156457_1098_pt2 | contig 9117 bp, 6 predicted proteins | sample RifOxyA2_FD_111904 | JGI IMG/M metagenome (GOLD analysis project Ga0156457, IMG submission 111904) | Elusimicrobia bacterium RIFOXYA2_FULL_40_6 | reverse complement strand
TGAGCCTTATTGGTAACAATACTTTTAAAACTTTTTTCTGGGTCAGTAACCACTTCAATATCATCGGCAGGTCTGTATTCAACTGAATGGATGTACGTTACATCTCCATTTGCACGGACCAGCCACTTAAAAGGCTGAATTTCTGAATTGCCGGTAACGCCGTATTTTATATCAATTACTTCTATTCTGAATTTGTACTGTCCGGCTGGAAGGTAATTGTCAGTATACTTCCCATTCCAAGTAACAGTAATTGACGAGCCAGTAACTCCTACATTCGCGCTTTTTGTTGAATAAGATACCTTATATTCCTCATTAGTACCGGTGTTTATAAGCACAATAGTTGCTGTACTTATTTCTCTGGAAACACTAAACTTGAAAACCATCGTAGAGATATAAGTGCTGAAATACCCGCCTTCATAACTTACGCCTGTTATTGCCGGTGGCAAAACTGACTCGGTTACAAAGGTCCAACTGTAGGTGTAATTGTTCCCTGATAAATCTTGTATTCCGTTCAATTCACAGGTATATGTTGTGTTTTGTTGAAGCTCTTTTGTCAAAGAAAATGTCGCTTCCATCCAGGCAGAGTTATAACCGATATTTCCTTGTACAGCTGTATTGTTAAGAGTTTCTTTTATTTTAAATGTGTTAGAATTTACAGTTTCAGGTCTGATTTGTTCATTAAAAGAAGCTGTTACTATTACTGTTTGGACAAATATGTTCGCTGCATGATTCACAGGGTAGGTTTTTGTTATTTGAGGCGGGGTTGTATCGGTCGTTACTGTGAAAGTGTAAGGATTAGTATAGGGATTCTCGTATGGGAATGGGCTGGATATAGTATTATATAGTGTATCTGTTGCTTCAAAATAATATTTTACCGTTCCTGAGGACTGAAGGGAATTAAATACTTGTGAAGAAATATTTGCGATGTAAACAGTGTCTCCGTCGGTATCCGTCATATCGACGACAGTATAGGTTGAATCGTTAATACCCCAATAGTGCAGTTTTACAGATAAGACTGATCCTCCAATATTTCCCAAGGAAGTTTTATCTGTCACTTTTGCACTTACCTCTATTGTGTGATTGTTTGTTTGAGGGCTTATCGAATAAGGGGCTATATCCGGCGCATAGAGTGGGTTTACTAATGTTAAATTTGCTGTCTGAACAGCTGTCGTCTGGGTCGATAGGACTGATAACCCTGTTATTTTTATAGGGATGTAATTCCCTGATGAAATGTTTATATCATAAGTTCCTGCTGCGGCTTTTACAGAATAATTTCCGCTTGAATCTGTAATGCCGGATCTGATAGTACTTGTTCCTTGCATTACTTCTACCGCTGCTCCCGCAAAGGGCATGGTGCTGTCTATTTTTGTTACCGAGCCGGTGAATGTGCCAAGCGGAGTTAGTGAAATATTTTCAGTTAAATTCCCGCCTGCAGCAAGGCTTATATCCGCAACTGCTTTGTATTCATAATCTATCGAATTAACTACCACAGTGTAACTGCCTTCGGGAACCGTAAAAGAATAATAACCGTTTGAATTTGTTATTGTTTCCGTGTCAACAACTCCGGTTATGAATACTTGCGCCCCTGAAACATAATTGTTGTTGGACGAATCTGTAATTGTTCCGCTTAATGTTCCTGTTATACTTGTGTAAAGGGTTGCCTGGTTATCATAAAAGAATTTCATCAGCCCTGCTGAATAATTTATTGCAAGGGGAACAAATTCCTCTTTTTGGTCTGGAGTTGCTCTGTATCCGTCAACACCTGCCCAGAGCCGAGCAAGTGAATAATCATCAGGATTATTCACCCAGCTATTACTTTGCGTGGACCATACTTTTGCAGGAGTAACATCTCTTGGTTGTTCCATGTAAAAATAGCCGATCTGTCCAATTGTATAACTTGATTCATCTACTATTGGCCACCACTCATTTGAGTCATCATAAAAACATTCAAAATTACCTACATTCGCTATCGTCCAGTAACCGTTCCAATCTAAAAAATCAGGGTCAACATAATCCAAATATGCTATTGCTGGAAACATTTCAGATAAGTCACCTGTAACAGGTGTTTGTGTAGAGCGATATATCGTTCCTTGGATTCTTGTAGAATAATATGTCGCACTTGCAACATAATGCAAAAAATCATCATAATTCAATCCGCTTGTTCCATAAGCATTTCCTGAGGGTTGTTTAGGTTCTGTGCCAAATTTCAAACTGATTGATTCATAACCAGGCTCCCCTTTTACTACATAATTCACCCATTCTTCATATGATTTCGTTGTACCTGTAAAAATAAATGTCGGAATATGAGCGTCATTGAAAACATGTGAAGTACTTGTTAAATCCTGTAATAAATGCAGTACATGTCCTAATTCAGAATATGCGTTTTGTTTATCATCGTTATGATAGTACCATACAGCTCTGTTCCATTTATCTTTTGCTGCTTCTATTGAATTGGGGTATATTCCTGTAAAGAGTGAGCCATACCCGCCTTTTTGTGTCACAGGATTATAAAAATGATATTGTGTTCTGGTTACCGGAATATCCTCTTCTATCGTACCAAGTGTGCCTTTCAAAACTTTGCTGTGATCGTAGCTTTTTCCATACCAGTGGGAGGATTCATAACCAGGGGGCTGGGTAAGGTCAAAATATGTGCTAAATTCAATATAATAATTACTTTGATATGGAAACAATCCAACACTTTTACTAGTTAAGGCAAATGGGTGAACCTTCTCGTTATCATATCCAAAAACAAATGATTCAATAAAAACTGCCAAAATACAAAGCAATAAATAAAATTTTTTCATTTGCCCTCCTTCAAATGTTTTTCGATGTTGGTCTTTGTTATAGATATAAAATTATCAATCACATTTAATCCTTTTTCATCCGATGCTAATTTCTCTCCAATTTTTCTCCATTTATTAACGATTTCTTCCAAATTAAAATCCTTTTTTCTGTTTTTTAATGTTAAAAAATATCCAGCATTGTTATGCATTGTAACGCAGGGCAGAAATTCTCTGCCTATAAGCTTATCTAAATTTTCTTTTGATTTATCTTTCACCTGATTTATAAATTTTTCCTCCAAACTAACCAGGGGGATGGAAAGAAGGATTCTGCTATCTTGTTCAACAACAAGTTGTGTTATCATTTTATTTCCAGGTGTTGTTGGGGAAGTAATTATTACTGCATATTTTCCTTCCTTTGCACCCATTGCTACAAGGGTTGGACTTCTTTTAAGTGAGTTCTTGTTTATTTTACTGCACACCATCTCTTCTGTTACATAAAGTGGATGATACATCCTTATATTTAATATAAAAAACTTTGAAAATATATGCAGGGTTGTTTTTGGTGGTATTTTGAAACTACCGTCTTTTGAACTTACTATCTGTTCTACAGCGCATGGTGAAATAGGAAGACCATCTAAAGAAATTGAGCCACCCGCTTTTTCCCATACCGCTTCAAACACCACATTCTCTATCGGTTCACCGGTGGATGCATCAACAATTTTCCCTTCAATAGCAGGAGTCCTGTTTATCGGCCACCCGGCGTAAAGACACTGACTACAAAGCAATAAGATAAACCCTAATAATAAATTAGTTGATAAGCCTGTTTTTTTCATAATGCGTTTTACTCCTCCATCATTTAGCAAATATTATCCTAATAATTTTGTGTCCAACCAGTACCAAGATTCAGTTCTACAAAAATATATGCACCTTGCCAATTATAATCACTAAATTGTTCTACGACTATAGAATTTATTATATATCCCTTACGGGTTACATCTAAATAGCCACATTTTAAAGATAACATTTTAGTAATTTTCATTCCTATATATGCGTTCAACATATTTGCTGAAGGCGTATTACCCGATTCTTTTGTTATAAAATAATATTCAGCTGATAAATACAGGGGATTTACCCATCTTTTAATTGATGAGGCCTTTCCTATTTTTACTTTTTCGGTTTCCTTTATGTAAGGGAGATAATATAAAGCAATTGGTAAATAGTTAATTCCTGTAAATCTTTGATTAAATATTCTATTGTCCTGGTTTGTTATTACATGGAATGGTTCACTCCTGGATGTCATGTATTCGCCTAATAATTGAGTTCCTATTCCTAATTTCGTTCTAGCGTCAACAAAAGCAACTTTTAGAAAAGAAGCCTCATATACAGTTCCAACACCGTAATCTAATATACTGAAATAGCGAATGCTTTTTGTCTCAGCAACGCGATTAAACAAAATCGCCAAAAATATTTGTAAAAATAACGCTGTTTTTATCTTTTTGTGATTTTTCATAATTATTATTTCCCCAATTCTTCTTTAGATATTTTTCCTTGTTCAACAAGTTTCATTAAAACCTTGTCTGCTGAACGATTACCTTTAGTACTTGGATCTTTGGCTACTTCTTTTAATATGTTAATTGCTTCAGGTGTTCCTATTTTCGCAAGTTCAATTGAGGCCCACTGATTTACCTCAAATTGACTGTCTTTCAGCGAATCCTTTAAAAAGCCTAATCTTTGAGATTCTGATAACCCCACCATCCCAAGTTTCTTAATTGTCAATTTCGCATAGATTCTGGTCCAAACATTACCATCATTAACATACTGTTGCAATTGGGAGATTGTGTCTTTATCACCAATTGCTTCTAATGCTTCACTGGCTAAAACCTTACCCGTTACATTTTTATCTTCCAGGAGTGTCTTTATTGCCAATTCTTTACCCGTTTTATCTCCAAGTTTAGCTAATGCCCAAACGGAGCGCATACGAACATTTACAGACTGATCATTTAGTGCTTGTTTTAATTTTGGTATTGATTCCTTCTTGTCTAAATGGCCTAATGCAATTGCGCTTGCTTCACGACAAGAATCATTTTCTTCATTTTTTAAAGTATCTTCTAAATCAGGTTGTGCATCCGATGCTTTTAATTGGCCTAAAAGAATAATAGATGAAATTCTTGTTTCTTTATCTTTCTTTTTGTCCTTTGCTAAAAGTTTTAGTTTCGTAACAGCCGGTTTCCCGATTTTCTTGAGTTCTTCAATCGCTCTTGCCCGGGATTCTTTCTTTTCAAGTTTCCTTAACGAATTATCAACATTATCAGCGATGACACTACTAAAACACAATAAAACTAAACTTAACGATACAATAATTGTCTTGTTCATACATCTCCTCCATTGTTACCGTATTTCCAACTAATAATTTATCTTAAAATAGCTATTTTCTTTTGGATTTTTACTCCTGGGCCGTTGACATAAACAACATACACACCCGAAGCAATATCTTTTGGTAGCCATTCAAACCAGCCTTCGGCTGACGTGATACTTTTTGTTTCGGTATACACTTGTTCACCTAAAAGCGTAAATATCCTTAAAGTATAATTACCAGCTGATGTACCTCTGAAACCAATCGTTACAGGTTTTCCTAAATCCGGATTATAGGTACCCCTGTATCCGCCACCATCAGGCACAACTACCTTTATTTCATTTGCTTGCTCGGCCGGCGGTATTATCACATCTATTGGCGTTGCAACTGATGTATTATAATCGCCCACCCAAATATCCATGTCCCCTGAATAGACGAATTTACTATTATTTACTGGAAATACGGAATAGGCTCCATATTTTAACCCTTGATTTAAATTGTATGCATTTGATCCGGCGGAATCAGCTAAATAGATTTTTGGAATCCCGTTTTGGCGGGTAGAATATTGATAAGCAATTTTACTTCCATCTAAAGACCAGTCAAAGTATACGGTATAATTGCTTAGGTTTTTCTGGTTTGTTCCGGTTACATTGTTTATATAAAACAAATTCCCGGTTTTTCTATAAGCTAAGCTATTGCCATCCGAACTAAACTTGGGCGCATAAGAAAAATAATAACCAACATCATCTACCCAATTCATTTCTGATCCGTTAGAATTGATTGAATATATTTTATTGCCATTATCCATAGAAAATATTATCTTATCAGCTTTCCAATCTTTCGGATAACAATTACCTGAACCTGACGTAAGAATTACGGTGTAAGTTGAGAAATCAACAGGAGCCGTACAAAGATAATATTTTGAATAATCATTTGATTCTCCCAAAAATGCTACTTTTGTTCCATCGGGTGAAAAAACAAATGATCCAGTAATCATAAGTTGAGGGAAATAATTATTATTTTTGTTCTTTCCATCAGAGTCAATTATGTAATAATCGTAGAGTACTTTTGTTCCTGTCGGATCCCATGAGAAACCAGCATAACTGTTACTACTGCCTGAATCTATAACAACAGATGTGCCTGATCCATCTGTATTCACGGACAATAACTCATAATATGGTGTGTCCCCTTTATAGGAATAAAGCATTTTTGTTCCATCCGGTGAAAGTACAAAGGTATAACCTATGGATTGAGTTGTTGTTTCATCTAAAAGAAGTTTTTTATTTAAACCGTTTGTGTCCATTGAAAATATCTTACGCAAATTACTGCCGCTTCTATAAGAATAATAAAGAATTGTATTGCCTTCTGCACTTATTAAATATGAAGGTTGAATGGCATCATTTGTCAATTGATTTATGCCGGTTCCATCAGCGTTAACAATAAAGATGTCCCCGGATATGTTATACATGAATTTTGATTCTGAGACCCATGATGGGGAAGCGTAAATATCAGTAGGTATTTCACTATAAATTGTACCTGAAAGTGATATTATCACAAATTTATATTTGTTGTTACCTAAATATACATTTGCCGCTATTTTTGTTTCATCAGGAGACAATCTAAAATCAGAAAAACTAAATGCCGGTGTTGAAAATAACACATTAAGGTTTGTTCCATCCGGGTTCACTGTCACTAATCGATATAGATTTACAGTATCATAGGTATTCATTGTAAACAAGAATTTTCCACTAGTTAACCAGTAGTAATTGCCATATACTGTAAAGGTTGATACTTCAATTAAATTTGTTCCATCAATGTTTATTTTAAAAAGATGATTGACAGAATATTTTATAAAACTAATTTGAGTTGAATCTGTTGAAAATGCAACAGATAAATCGTTATTAACCATATCTTTTGTCATTGTTGAACCGTCAAAAGAAAAGTAATTATTTGATTGAATGGAAATATCTGATGCTATTTTTTGGGGATATATCGAGACATCTCCATACCTGAGAGTTCTTATACCAGAACCATCAAAATTCATTGTATAAAGAGTCCCGGAGTTATTTGTTGTCGATTCCTTTACTATAAAAGCGATTTTATTGTTATTGGGTGAGATTTTTACCTGGCCTATTCCGTTCGGTGTTGAATAAACTTGTTTTGCATTGGTTCCGTCAAAATTCATTGTGTATATATAATCGTAATTATCGTCCTTTTTAATCATTGCTATTTTTGATTTATCTGCTGAGATGTCACCTAACATATACTTATATAAAGTATCATCTGTAATCTGTATTATACCTGTCCCATCCTCATTCATCCTAAATATATCCCAGTTTTTACCTGACTCAGCTTTAATATAGTAAATATGCCCATTACCATCACCGGTGCCATAATAGTACCTGGATTGAGTTAGCCTATTTTGGGAAGAATAAAGAACCGGTATAGACATTATTAAAAGCGCAAAACAAAATACAATTTTCTTATTCACTTTTTAAACCTCAATCAAAATTTGTATCCAATATTCAACCTATGCATGCTTGAAAGATAGCTTGCCGGAACAAACGCATAACCTAATTCCAGGTTCCTGCTTATTCCTGCAGAAAACCCTACCTCTAACTGCGATTCTTCTACATTCAGCCTGTAACCAACATCAAACGCTACTTTTCCCATGCAATATTCAATACCTATATTTGGAACAACCCTTTCTTCCTTTAATATATAGGGGACATCTACTGCAAGGCCGACATAGGAACGGTCATTGCGAGGTACTAAGTAGGAAATACCAAAAGATACGGTTGTAGGTAGTTCCTCTGCTTTTGAAATGAATTTTGTAGATGAACCGAAATTCTGGCCTGAAAGGGAAATGTTTAGTTTATTGTTAAGCATATATATCAGCCCGATATCACCGGCATAGGCGGTTGCTTCTTTTACTTCTGCAATATTGTTGGTTGCGTACTTTAGCGTTACCCCAGCCAGCAGTTTTGAACTTAGCGCTTTTCCTGCGGATATTACTGCAAGCGTGTCTTTTTGGGCAGTTACTGTTTTAGTAAATTCGGTTGAACCTTCCATCCAGTCCAGAGTCATTTTGCCTGCATCGTAATATATGTACCCTACGCAAATTCCCAAGGTATTTCCTAATGGTTGGCCATACAGCACTCCGCTGAAAACATCATTGGCTGAGCCTGATTCGCTTAATAATGAAACTTTCCTGTTATTTAGCGTTCCAAGGATAGCTGAATTGTAAAACACCCCGGAGAGGTCCGCGTTTACAGCGATAATGTTATTCAGCGGCTGGGGCCGGGCTGATTGCGCCCTGCGCAGGATTTGCCACCCAACCTGCCCGACAGATGAATAGGAAATCGAAACAGGTATTGTTGTTAATAAAAGAAGTAATACAATTTTTTTCATTTTTTTATTTATATTTTTGTTTACAAGCTGTTTACTGATTTTTATAAATGGAAAACGCCAGGTGTTTATTCCTGACGTTTAATTTTTCTGTTTTTATAATTTTATTTTGGCTTGACTTCAAAACTTACTCCAGTCGTTTCTTACTAACAAACAGTATTTTATAACATTAGTTTTCTAAAAAGTCAAGGAGAGGTTCAAGCAGTGTTTTATTGACGGGAATTGGTTGCATTTATGCAGTCCGATATTCGGAACTATGTCCTCGCAGAAACAGTCCGATTTTGGGCATTGAGGGTTTTGTATTCGCCTGGCGTTATCTTGCAATATTCTTTAAACAATCTGTGAAAAGTATCCTTGCTTTCAAATCCCACGCTTTTTGCGATTTGTTCTATGCTTAGATCTGAATGCAATAATAATTCCTTTGATTGCTCTATTCTATGAGTGTTTAAGTATTCCTTTATTGTATTACCCATTATCTCTTTGAATATTTTGTTTATTTGTCTTTCAGACAAATCAAATTCTTTCGCTATAATTTTTGTCGTCAAAGAACTATCTGCATAATTTTTCTTAATA
>Ga0156457_1105_pt2 | contig 9251 bp, 4 predicted proteins | sample RifOxyA2_FD_111904 | JGI IMG/M metagenome (GOLD analysis project Ga0156457, IMG submission 111904) | Elusimicrobia bacterium RIFOXYA2_FULL_40_6 | reverse complement strand
CTAGACACAAGAACCGAGGTTTCAAATGGAACTGAAGTACAGGTAGCGCATAGTTGGACAGTAACACAAGACACTTCGTTCGGCATTAAGTATAAAGCCATAGACAGCCACGGTGCCCAATCGCAGTGGAGTCCAATATTTTACATAAGCATAGGAACAGCCAAACAAACAGTACTAGAAGGCCCTCATTTATTTGGAAGTGCAGGGATTCTGGAAAACTCAAGCTATGTTGCCACAGGAACAATTGGTGAAACAACAACAGGTACATCTCAAAACTCAACCTATATAGCCTATTCCGGATACACTGGCCAAATTTGCAACAATAATTCATTGGCAGTAATGCATGCCGGTCAAAGTGACCCAGGAAACACAGAAACAACTCCGCCAACCAAATTAGTGGCAACCGATGTTGAGACATTAACAAACAATAATGATATAATAGGTGCAATAAACCAATATTCAGGGCAGATACTGAAAGACAAGAACGGAAACATGCTTATATCCAGTAATCGTTGGATAAAGTACGATTTTGAAAACCGACCGGTAAAGATAGTAACTGAAAATGGTGATGTAACAGATTTTGTATATGATTTTGAAGGTCAAAGAGTGAAGAAAATAGTTACGCCAGCGCAAGGCAACGCAGAAGCAACGCTGTATGTAGGAACGATCTTTGAAAAAACCGGTAGTGAGGAAATAAAGTATGTGTATGCCGGAAGCCAGCGTATAGCCATGAAAGACCAATCAGGTGTAGTAACATATTTCCATTCGGACCATCTAGGAAGCACAGACAAGATGACAGATAGTTCAGGCAATTTAGTAAGAACCACAAAATATGAACCATTCGGAAAGACTTTCAGTGATGCAAATGATAACAGCTCAACAATTAATAACGCCCACAAATTTACCGGGCAGGTTCTTGACGACAATACTGGATTATACTACTATGGTGCCCGCTACTATGATCCGAATTTAGGAATATTCCAAACCCCGGATACTTTTATCCAAGATCCGTACGACCCTCAGTTTTTGAATAGATATTCGTATTGTAGAAACAATCCGGTTAATTATACTGATCCAAGTGGTTATATAACAGATGTAGATCTTGGTACTATTACCAGAGGGCCTTCTCAACCGAATTTAGCGTTAAATGATTTTAGTCAACAACAAAGGAATAACATGTACCAAAATCAATATTTCAATTCGCAGATGAATATGCATATACAGAATTACGCGCATGCGCATGCTTCTCAACAACAGAATTCATTAGTTCAAGGAGATAGAATTAATCCTCTAGCAGGGGCAATGAACGGTCTTGGATATGCCTTCGATTTTGCAGGAGGAGCAACAGGGGGGAAAGCATTACAATCAGCAGAAAGATTGGTCGGTGGCTCTAATAAGATAACAAAAATGTTATTGGGAGTTAAGCCAAAATCGCATTATTCTATAACCAAAGCGGGTTCTAAAGCAATAGAAAGGGCATCGGGTGTATTAATCGTGGGAATGGCAACACTTGAAGTAGTAGATGTAATAAATGAAAGTGCATCTGGGTATGAAATGACAGGAGGAATAGGGAAAGTTGCTGCAAGAACCGGTGGGTCATATTTAGTTGCAAGTGAGTTAGCTGGTCCAATGGCGATTGCTGGGTTTGCTATAGCTGGGCCTCCTGGTGCAGTGATATTGGGTGGGTTAGGAGCACTTGGTGGTGGGATGTTGGGTGATTGGACTACTGGGGTTATAGTAGATTCATTAAACACTGGAGTTAAGAAATAGTGAAAATGAAATATTGTTTTGGTATAAAGGGTTTAATTTTTTGTTGTTTGATACTGACTATTAGTGTTTATAAATTTATTTCTGAAGGATTTAGTATCATTAATTTATTCTTATTAATATTAACCGGGATAGCTTTTATTGGAATCCTTGTATTTTATTTTGTTCCGATAGTTGAATATGATGAAAACGGATTTAATATCACAAGATTATTTAAAAAATCCAACGCATATTCATGGGATGAGGTTTCTGAAGTATTTTCCTTAAAACATGGCCATTGGACACAAGTAATAGCAAAAGATGGTGGAGCTTGGTTTATCATTTCTCTTGCAAAAAACAACTACTATGACACACTTCGGGATTTATTGAAATATATCCCAGAAGAAAAATTTGATGCATTAACCTTAAAGCGTGCCAAAAGCAAAAGAAGGTTTTATATTGCTTAAGATTTGATTATGAAAACCGTCCATATTACCCTCCGAGATGAATTGAAAAGTAGTCTTAGTCAATCAATGATTACATGAATAGAAGTATCCTGTTTTTTATTTCTATCTTAATTTCTTTTCATTCTCTTTGCTTTTCTTATAATTATGATGAAGTTATTAAGCTTAGGAGTGAATTGATTGATATTGGGAACGTTAATTTTTACGTAAAAGATGTAATTGATTCGCGATTAAACAAAGATTTCATAGGTATAATTAAAGAAGAGCAATTTGGTGTAGAAATAGGAATAAATTTTGAAAAAAGATTAAGGGATTCATTTTTAGGGTATTTCCTTAAGTCTTTTCCAAAAGAAAGTAATAAGGTTCCGTTAATATTAGATATAAAAGAATTTAAAATAAAAGAAAACAACGAGCATCCAAAAAGAAAGGCTGTTGTAGAATCAAAAATTGTATTTTGCATTATGAAAAACGGGGAATTAATAAATCTGTATGAAGCAGATTTGCATAATGAAACAAATATTGACGGTTCTTCTATTGAGGCTCATGAATTTAATATTAAGAAAATCTTACGAGATTCTTTATTTTCTTTGATTTCCTCCAGCACGGATGTTTTCCACACCGGTGAGAGTGTTTTCTTAAGTGATGATGACTTCTCCTGGACAAAAACTGATGAAATTTGCGTGAATTATGGCGTTTTTAGTGAAGGTGTCTTAATGAAATATAGGGTTGAAAATACTAATGAGAACTATTATCGGCATAAATATTCCTACAATGTTGATCTTGGGTATTATTCTGTAACTAATAAGGATATTGAGGTTAAATATTATCCTGATTATATAAAAACTGGAAAATTATCATTGAATGCAATTACAACTTCTTTTTGCCTTCAACGTTATTTTAAAGCAGGTGCTTTAAAAGGTAAAGTTGGTGCAGGAATAACTGGTTTTTTATATAACGGGTCTATAGATATGAGCCCTTTTGATTTCACATATCGTGGTACTAGTTTTGATTTTAATTTTGATATACCAGTTGAGATAGTATTTAGTAAAAACAAAACCAATGGCAATATGTTTAAAATGAATTTTGATTTATTAATACCTTTATCGAAGAATCGTTTTTATTCAGAGAATGATGTTATTGAAGGCTATCTATTTAGAGATATATTTTTGGGTTTTTCCATTGGAAGAACATTGGAATAAAGTGGATGATTATTATGAAAAAAATATGTTTTATTTTATTATTTCTGGTTTGTTTTGTGATGCCAGCAAATGTTTTATTAGCTGTTTGGGTTACTCAAACCGTTGATTCTTCAGGTGATGTAGGCAAATTGGCAATAGATACAAACGATAATCTTCATATCTGTTACTCTAAAGGCAGCCAGCTTAAATACGCAAAATGGGCTGGTACATCCTGGTCAACTCAGACAATTGATTCATATAATACAAGTTCTAATTATGGGTCATGTATTGCTGTAGGGCCAAATAGTCTTCCCCAGATTTCCTATTGTGACAGCAATGATAAATTAAGATATGCAAAATGGACAGGAAGTTCATGGATTATTCAAACAATAGACAAGTACTCAGGGGCAGCTATCTGTACTGGTTCAAATAATTATCCTAAGATACTTTATAATCAATCTTACTATCTAGAGGGAGGGAACGCTCCATACAATCATCTCCAACTAGCAGAATGGACTGGAAGCTCATGGTCAAGTCAAACAATAAGATCAAGCGGGGTAAGTTCTGTTCATACTTCATTAAGGATGGCATTGGATGATAGTAATCATCCTCATCTCATCTATGATGTAAATTGGGGAACTGGAGGTTATGCAGAATGGACTGGAAGCTCATGGTCTTTAGAATCATCAAATTTTGGAGATACTTCACGTGGTCAATCTATTGCTATAGGTACAAATAATTACCCGCAAATTTCCAACTGCAGTACTTTCAGTTCTGGGCTTATGTACACAAAATGGACAGGTTTTTCATGGTCCGCAGTGCAAATAATTGATACATTGGGTTATGGAGATGGATATACTTCTATTGTTCTTGATAAAAATGATTATCCCCATATTGCTTATTACGATCCTGCAAACCATATTTTGAAATATGCAAAATGGACAGGTTCTTCTTGGGATATTCAAACATTGGATTCAACTGGAAACGTGGGTCAGTATGCGTCGATAGCCCTTGATTCCGATGATAATCCCTATATTGCATATTTTGATGCAACAAATAACAAACTTAAACTTATTAAATGGGTAGTATCAGGCGATATTACACCACCAACAACCATCACTACCGTGAATGATGGACTTACTACCGATATTGACGTAATCTATACTGCAACTACGTTATCAGCAAACTGGACAGCCAGCACTGACCCTCAATCAGACATATTAGCTTACTACTATGCGATCGGTACCGGGAAGTCAACTGAAAACCAAATGACAAATTTAGTTAGTTGGACCAACGTAGGCACAAATACTTCGGTAAACAGAAATAGTTTAAACTTGACAATCGGAACAACATATTATTTTAGTGTATATGCAGTTAACGGGGAATTCATGCATAGCAGTACAACAACATCTAACGGACAATTTGTTTCAGCATCAATAGATAATACACCGCCTTTGTGGGATGTTAGTGCTCAGGTATATGACGGATTAGGTACAGACATTTCGTTTACATATTCAACAAAAACACTATCAGCAAACTGGGATGCAGGTGTTGACCCTGAAAGCGGGATAGCATATTACTATTTTGCTATTGGTACAGGGACAGTTTCAGGCCAAAACAGTAGTGTGCTTAACTGGACAAATAACGGTGTTTTAAGAAGTGTAACCAAAAATGGGTTAGCTTTAACTGTTGGAACAACCTATTATTTCAGTGTTTATGCAGTCAACGGTGCCAGCCTGCAAAGCAGCACAAAAACTTCTAATGGCCAATATGTAGCACCTGTTTATGACGCTACCCCTCCAAGCGCTCCGGCAATTGTTTATGATGGCGAGATAGCTGGAATGGATATAGCTTTTACAACAGAAACAACAAAACTTTTTGCTAACTGGACAACAAGTACGGATATTGAAAGTGATATATCTATGTATTTGTACGCTATCGGAACATCTGTAGGAACAACTGATGTTTTAGATTGGACAGCCACAAATAATGGATTAGAAACAAGTGCTGTTTGTACAGGTTTGAACTTATCAGCCGGTAGAACGTATTATTTTACGGTAAAGGCGCAGAATGGTGCAGGGCAATACAGTCCCCCAACAAGTTCCAACGGCCAGATGGTAATTTCTGATGTTAGTTACTCAAGCCTTGATCAGACTAGAACTTATCCCAATCCCTGCATTATTGATGAGTCTTCAATGAAATTTGATAAGCTCCCTGCTGATGCTATTTTAAGTATATATTCTTTGTCAGGTAAATTGGTTCGTACTTTAAATGAAACAGATTTTGGAAATAATGGTGTAATTTTGTGGAATGGAAAAAATACACTCGGGGATTATATTTCACAAGGAATTTATATTTATATGCTCAAAACTCCTGATGGGCAGAAGAAAACAGGGAAGATAGCGGTAAAGAGAAAATGAAAGGCGAGAAAACTACAATTACTTACGATAGTTTGGGCAGAAAAACAGCCATGGATGATCCCCAAATGGGTTATTGGAGCTATGGCTATGATTTAAATGGCTGCTTAACCGGCCAGACCGATAATAAAGGGAAAGTCACTTCTCTGGGATATGATAGGTTAAATAGAATCGTCAGCAAGAACTATGTAGGGAATACGTCTCCAACAGATACAACAGATATTACATATAACTACGATTCAGGTGATTATGCAAAGGGCAGGTTGTCCAGCGTTCAGGATTTGTCCGGAACAACTTCGTTTACATATGATAAATTCGGCAGAAATATTCAGAAGGCCCGTAACCTATCTACGATATCCGGAACAGCTTTTTCTACTGAATCAGAGTACGATGCTCTTGACAGGGAAACAAAACTGATTTATCCGGATGGCGATCATACAAGCTATAATTACGATGCAAACTTTTTGAAATATGTTACAAAAATAGATACTTATGCTACGCTTGGATATGATACTGCAGCCGTTGGCAAAATATCAAGTATAAATTATGGCAATACTGTTCAAACTGCGTACACCTATAATCCCGGTGACCAGCGTTTAAATACCATAATAACCACAAAATCTGGAAATACAATTCAGAGTTCTTCATACACATATGATGCTATAGGTAATATATCAGCAATAGATGACAAAACAACAAGTGACGTAGACCAAGGTTTTACTTATGACAGTCTGGATAGGCTTACAATGGCACTAAGCCCAAATAGTTATGCTGCAAAGTATTATGAGTATGATAGAACAGGAAATATGATTTATAATCCTGATTCCAAAAGCGCAGAACAAAGTTTTGCGTTTGAAGGTGATGTTTCAAATGCAACAATCAATGGTGCGCAATATTGTAACGGGATATTGGGCCGGGGATTAAGTTTTGATGGAAATGATACGGTATCAATTTCGAATTCTGATTCTCCTCAACAGGAATTATCTGTTGAGCTTTGGGCGATGAGGTCAACTGGCGGGAGTGGTACTTTGGTAAGTAAAAGCAATTGTTTTGAAATAACATGTAATGCGAATGGTGATGTGATTGGGAAAATCTATATAGGTAGCCAGGCAAAAACGGTTACATATACAAGTGCTTTAACTGAAAACCTCTGGAAATATGTTGTAATGACTTATGATGGAAGCAATTTAAAGCTTTTTGTTAATGCGGGTACACCAACCACGTTAAGCGCAACAGGGAATATCCATAGTAATACCAGTCCGATAATATTGGGAACTAATTATTCCGGCAGAATAGACGAATTGAACATTTGGGGGAGAACATTAACTGCGAATGAGATTTCAATTAAATTTGAGGCAATACCAAATCGTGCACCCAATCAGCCATACACCGCCGCCCCAATTCCTTCAGATTTCTGTTCAGGTGTAAGTGGAACCCAATATACATTTAAGTTCAAAGGGTGGGATGTTAACGGAGATAATCTCACTTATGTTATAGATTGGGATGTTGATAATATACAAGACACCCTCGATACTAGAAGCGAGGTTTCAAACGGAACTGAAGTTCAGGTAGAACATAGCTGGACAGTAACCCAGGATACCTCATTTGGAATAAGGTATAAAGCTATAGACAGCCATGGCGCGGAATCCAGTTGGAGTCCAACCTATTACATATCTATTGGAACACCTAAGCAAACAGCTTTGGAAGAGCCGCATTTGTTCGGAAGTGCTGGAATTCTACAAAACACAAGTTATGTCGCTACTGGTACAATTGGCGAAACAACAACAGGCAAATCCCAAAACTCAACGTACATAGCCTATTCCGGATATACCGGCGGAATATGTAGCAATAATTCTTTGGCAGTAATGGCATCCGGGCAGAGTGATCCAGGGAATACTGAAGCAACCCCACCAACAAAACTAACAATGGCCCAGCTTGAAACCATATCTGGTACAACAGATGTAGAATCTGCAATAAAGCAATACAAAGACCAGGTAGTAAAAGACAAAAATGGAAATATGCTTATATCCAATAATCGCTGGATAAAATATGATTATGAAAACCGTCCAGTAAAGATAGCCACCTTGGCAACTATTAGTGGAACCGCAACAGTTTTAGAAACAACGGATTTAGTGTATGATTTTGAAGGGCAGCGTATTTTTAAGACTATCAGCCAGAATGGAAGTGAAGTATCTAAGACCCTATACATTGGAACAGTTTTTGAACAAACTGGTAGTGAAGAGACAAAATATATGTATGCTGGCAGCCAGCGTATAGCGATGAAAAACCAATCTGGCACAGTTTCCTATTTCCATTCAGATCATCTTGGAAGCACGCATCTGATGACCAACGCAACAACTGGTTTGATAGTGCGCACAAATAAATATTTTCCGTACGGTTCATCATTTGAAACCAGTGGCACCACCGATGACAAACACAAATTCACCGGCCAGGTTCTTGATGATGACACAAACCTATACTACTACGGTGCAAGGTATTACGATCCGAATATAGGAACGTTCATTACCCCGGATACCTTCATCCAGGATTCCTACGATCCACAAACCTTAAATAGGTACACATATTGCCGAAATAACCCGATTAAGTTAGTTGACCCTGATGGCAATACTCCAATTTTGGCTGCTATGTATCTTTTTGATGCATATATGACAGCAGTAGCAGCCTCTCCTGATTTTCAAACGGATGTGATGTTTTTAGCACAAGCATACGAACAATACCAAAATCAGCCAAGTTTCATGGAAGGTGCAAACGTTGTTTTTGCTGCCGGTGCCTTAGCCGTCCCTGGAATATCTGGGTCTCAGGTAAAAGCTGGGAGGGAACTTGCTGAAGCAACTCTTCATGCAAGACAAGCTGAAACAGCAGTTAAGGGAGTATCTGCTGCAAAATCGGAATATGCAGGGGTGCGACAGGCGTCTGAATACTTAAAATCCCTAGATGTTTCAAGGATTGATAGAAAAAAAATCTTGGAATCTTTTGATGTAAGAACAATTCAGATGGAGAAAGCGGGAGAAAGAACGTTTGGTCTTAGATTTTATGATAATATAACCGCCTTTCCTAAAGGACAAACTTTGTTTGAGACTTTCTCTGGTCAAATAAACAGGGTAAACCTTTCCCTTCCATATAAATGGAACAATATGTCAGGAATTGCTCAGTGGCAAATAAGAGAAGGTGCAACTTATTTTTCAGGCAGAGCGGCGTCACAATTTAGTTATGGTTCACAATACATTGGTGGTGCAAAGCAATTTTACGTGCCGAGCAGACTTGACTTGCGATACCCTTATTAAGGAGATAATAAATATGAGTTTTGAAACCATGATAGATGACTGCATTGAAAAAGTTGATAAGTTAATTTTGGATTTAAAAGACAAAAAAATAAACCCCACAGAATTTAATGCTGATAGTTTGAAGTTAATTAGTTCTGAATT
>Ga0156457_1063_pt1 | contig 9545 bp, 4 predicted proteins | sample RifOxyA2_FD_111904 | JGI IMG/M metagenome (GOLD analysis project Ga0156457, IMG submission 111904) | Elusimicrobia bacterium RIFOXYA2_FULL_40_6 | reverse complement strand
CCCATCTTAAATGATATTCGGTTTCCAGCTGGGCTGTTTTAAATTTGTGTTCCCTGGCATATTTGATTTCTGAGAGCAAATTTGCAGTGGAAATTTCCCTCAGGGTCCGTGCTTTTTCGGCGCTTTTTTGTTCTTCAAAAACCGGGATTGTTATGAGATAGTTGTCAAAGGCAAAATGAGTGAGTTTTTCAGGATTATCGGGCGATGTCGTTTGCAGAATGCCGTTCTGCAGGTTGAAAGTTATCGTGTTTTCCGCAATGCTCGCAGTTCCGGATTTTGCTATTATCTGCATATTCCCGTCGGGAAGTGATACCTTGTAAATATTTACTCCCTGAAGCTCGCTGGTATTGCTGTTGATTTTATTTATATAAATCCTGTAATTTCCGAGTTTCGTAAAAGCTTTTTCCTCGAATTTCAGGAGGGGCTGTTTTTTTGCGATCGTGAAATAAATCCGCGAAAACTCGGAATGTATTTTTGGAATCACTTCCAGGTTGAGCCAGGACAGCATAAGGCTCAAAAGCAGGGCCAGCAGCAGGGGTTGAAATGTGAACCTGAGCGTATTTATCCCCGCGGAACTAAGTGCCGTTATTTCCCGGTCTTCAGACAATCTTCCGTAAGTCAGCAGGACGGAAAAAAGTACGGACATGGGCACGGTAACCGTAAAAAGGGTTATAACGAGGTAAATGACCAGCTGTGCGACAATCAACACGCCTGCGCCCTTGTTTATCAGAAGATCCATAAGCTGGAAGAGGTTGTTCAGTACCAGGACAAAAGTAAAAACAACCATCCCAATGGAAAATGATTTTATCGATTCTTTATAGATGTATTTGGTCAGAATTTTCATCTTCGCTCACCGCTGTGAATTATAGCAAAAAAGCAAAAAATTCGCTATAATATTCCCGTGAAAAACGGCTTTATTTTGTTTTTATTACTATTAAACGCTTCGATTTTTCTTGCGGGCCCGGCATATTCTGAAATAAAATATACCGCTCCGCAAAACCCTTCAGTAGCCCAGCCACAGGAAGACCAGGAACCGCAGGTAAAAATTGATACTGCCCCTGTTACAAACATAGACGACGAATTTTTTTTCCAGTATACCCGCGGCCAATGGCTGGAGATGCGCAGGGCCATAGAAGAAGGAAGGAAACCGGGAGAAAAAGTTGAGCAATCCACTGCTTCTGCAGTCACGCCGGAGTTGCCTCCTCCTTCCACCGGGGGTACCATTGAACTGCCTTATGAAACCAGGCTGTCCATACAGGGTTCAAAAGTCATTGGCATGAAATATTCTTATAGAACCTATGACAATCACCCTGATAATTTGCCGGGGAATAAGGATTCCGGAAGTTTTGAAATGGAGCAGTCTCTGGTAGTTAAAATCAGCGGACAGGTAGGAAAAAAAATAGCGGTGAATGTTAATTTTGATGATACCCAGCCCGATGTGAGGGATATTTCCGTGGCTTATCACGGTGACCCGGATGAAGTTGTGCAGGAAGCGGCTTTCGGGGATATTATGCTTTCACTGCCCAATACGGAATTTGTCGGCTACAGCAGGCAGGCTTTCGGTATTAAGCTGACCACGAAATATAAAAACCTTCGTACTTATTTTATCGGCAGCCAGGCTAAGGGTACGCCTGCAAGCAAAAAGTTTACGGGAAGCACCCAGATGGAAAAACCCCTGATTCAGGATACCAGTTACGCAAAAAGAAAGTATTTCCAGTTGACTTTTTTCAGCACGGAAACCTTATCCAACGATGGAAATGAAGAGATCTATATGGATGACCGCAACCCCGCCAATGACCTGGCAAATAGTTCCAAGGATCTTTCCTATTCAAGCTATACTGCCCGCGATACCGTTATGGGGAGTATAGGAAAATTCGACCGCTTTCTTTCTTCCAGAGGCGACTACACAATAGATTATTCAAAAGGAATTGTTATTTTCCGCAACGCTGTGCCGGACAATGCGATTATTGTAGTAAATTATAAAAGGACAGATGGCAGCTATCTTGTTGATCCTGTGCTGAATTCCGGTTCTACAAATTATCTGCTGATAAAGGATGATCAGAACACGCCCGGCATAACCAGGGAAATGAAGTCCTATTACTATTTGAATAGGACCCAGATTGTAAGAGACAATGACAGGGGAAACTTTTTTCTGAAAATAGTAAAGGATTCCGGGGAAGAGCCGACACTTGCCGAGTGGAAGCGTGACACAGGGTTGGATGCTATACCTAAATATCCTGTAGATATAAGGATAGATTTTGAAAGTGGTATTTTTAATATCGTTGACAGTTCGGGCAACCCCTGGAATGTTTTTCCGTCACAGGTATACCAGGGAGTAGGCACTCATGCCCTTTATAGGTTTTACATTGAATACAGGTACAGGACCAAACAATTTGATTTAAATCCACCCGGCTCCATGATTCCTCAGTCAGAACAGATTGTTCTTGACGGCAAAACCCTCCAGAGAGATAAAGACTATATCATGGATTATGATTTGGGCAGGTTTACATTTTTGAATGAAAATATGTTTAATGATAATAGTGTTATAGATGTAAATTATGAATACGCACCCTTTGGGGGATTGCAGGTTGGCGAAACTTTTGTCGGTATTCGAAATGAATTATCTCTTACCCAAAATATGTTTGTGGGAGTCAGTTATTTGAAAAATTTTCCACCCCGGCCCCAATCTATACCTGATCTCAAATCAGTCGCAGGGGACCTTACCATAACCGAGGTTGATTCCAGGATTCAAAATTTAAGATATGGCCCTTTTTCTCTGGGGTTTGGAGGCGAGTATGCCCAAAGTATAAGGAATATGAATACTTACGGCAAAGCGATGATAGATTCCATGGAAGGAATAAAGCAGGGCGAAGGGCCCGCTCTCGCAAGAGATTCTTGGAAATATGGATGGACGGTGCAGAATTACCCTCCTAATTCATTAACGCTTTTCAATGAAGACGAACTTTTGCGCAACATTTACGGAATTGAACAGGCCAAGGACGAAAAACAAAGTGTTTTAAGGATCACTTACGATCTGACCAGGGCCACGGAATCCGCGGTGGCACAATTATTGTCTCCAACTGGCATAGATTTTTCAAAGAAAACCGCTCTTGAATTAAAACTTTACGGCAGGCAGACCACCGGCTCCGCGTTTACTGACGATGATTACATCACCATAGAATTCGGTAAGTTTAATGAGGATGTGGATCATGACGGTTCCTTTGATACCGAAGATATAAGTTCCAACAGTATTTTAAACGACGGTGAAGATATTGGCTGGCTTTTTAACACGCCTGATTGGCCGTTATCTGCGGACCAGTTGAGAACCGGCGCGAATAACGGTTTAATCGACTCTGAAGATTTGGACGGCGACCGTATTTTTAACAACAGCGAAATGATTGACCAGGACAAAAAATTCCAGATAAAAATGAATGATTTCAACAATACCTGGGCCGGAATACAGAAAGAAATTATCAAAATCGACCCGAACACCTGGCTTTACATAAAAGAAATCCGGATAACCATCCATGCTCCGGGAAAAGCCGGCGACATCAGGTTTGCAAAAATCGATGCAGTAGGCAACAAATGGGAAAACATGACACCCTCGGGGCTTACTCTTAAAGCTGTGAATAATTACGATGACCAAAGGTACCGTGACCACGCAATGAATCAGGAAGGCGGCCCGATGCTGTCCGAATATGAAAGCTTGTACGGAAAACAAATTATTGGGACTTTCAAGCAAGAGCAGTCCCTGGAAATGAATTATCAGTTTACAAGCAGTTCAGTTCCGGCAATCTCAACCGGAACGCTGGTTGCAAAATTAAGCCTGGGCAGCGGGGAGGATTTTTCTGTTCACGAAAAATTGGTGTTTTTTCTTTATGGCGATAACAATAATGAAATACTCGTTTTAAGGGCTAATACCGACAATGACAGCAATTATTTTGAATATAAAACACTTGTGAATTGGCAAGGTTGGAGGAAAATAGTAATTAATCAAGCCCCCGTTGTATCCGGCGGGGAAGATGATGAGGATAAAACGCCTAAAAGGTGGGAGGCAGATTTAAGCAATCCGGGTACGGTTGCCGAGTGTTCGGGTAATGGTTTTGGAATAGGTTCACCGAGTCTTGCTAAGATCAGTTATCTGCAGTTTCTAATTGTAAGTTCTGATACGATAAACGGTATTTCTTATCCGAGCGTTGTTTCCGCTGCGCCAAGCTATGTCTGGATTGATGAAATTCACATGACAAATTCTAGAACAAGAGATGGTTCAGCCTATAAGGGATACGTGGATTTGGGCATAGACAGATGGGCAAATTTTGGAGGCAAATATAAATACAAATCACCCAATTTTGAAACTTTTGACGCAAGGGCGGTAGGAAACCAGAAGGCTTTTGAACAATCAGGTTACTTTAACTTCAGCAGGCTGAGTTTTATGCCCATGAACTTTACCGGGGCTCGTACGGAAACCCGCACTACCAGCATAGACAAATCAGCTGACTATGTGTCCATACTTCAGGTAGGAAGGGTAATTACAACTAATTTTACTGCCGGCGCCAGGCTTAATATCAACAAACTGCCCAGCATCTCGTACAATTACTCCATAAATACAACCAGTTCATCCAACCAGGCGTCAAAGTACTACCTGACTAATGAAAGAGTATCACACGATGCAAGCTTAAATTATACTATAGGCAAACTGACAAAAATTGATCCGATTGATTCTTTCATTCCTCAAAGCCTAAGTGTGGGAGGCGGTCTTACTGTTAATAAAGATGAACCCTGGCTGGTTATGCTCAGTACTTTCGATCCAACGCTCAATCCTGTTAAACGTGAATATTCAGAGAGATATAATATTTCTGCGCCGTTTCAGATGTTTTGGAGCAAGTTTTCATTGAATCCGTCATATTCGCATACAAATACTTACGAAAAAAGAGAAATACCGAATTTCCCGAAATATGACAAATCTGACGGGCAAACCATCGGTTTGGGCACTTCTTTGATGGTTACCAACTGGTTTACTCCCAGGGCGAATTATTCTTTGTCTACTAATGAAAGTTTTGATTTTGCCGGAATTACCGATCCTGCTTTGATATCAAAAACAAAATCCGTAACAAGAAACGGTTCTGCCAGCGTTTCAGCTGATTTGGGCATGGGCCGGATTTTTCCGAAATTTAATCCGACAAAATCTTTAAGCTTAAATTCCAGTTATTCCATACAGGACGGAGATAAATATGACCGCGTAGGCAGTACCTACCCCGCGTTAAACGATATTTGGATAAGAGATCCGCTTAAAAACGGAACCTTGAGTTCGTTGACAAGAAGCGATACTGTGAGTTCTTCAAGCCGGTGGAACCTTTTTGAAGGACTGCCGCTGAGAGGCAAGCTGGCTCCTCTAAGCAGGACTTCAACTTCTTTGGGTTATTCGGAACAAAAATCATTTTCTTTCAGCGGATCTAAGTCGAAAAACCGCGTTCTTACCTGGCCTGACCTGACAGTATCGCTTTATGATATGGAAAAAACATTCGGCGGTGAAAAATATGTTTCAGATACAAGCCTGACTTTGACGAACAGGTATAGGCAGAATAAATCCTACAATGTTATTGATGACACGGATGTGCCCCAGGTAGAAAGCAGAAATATCGATAATAGCGTGAGCCTGCATTTTAACTCAAGGCGTTACATAAAATCGCTCTCCGTGTCTTTCGGGGAATCAAAGGCTCGTGATTATAGTTATATTGACAAAAGGTTTACCAGGGTATCGACATCATTTAATTATTCGCTTCAACCCAGTTTTGACGCTTTAGGCATGACATTGACACCTCGTTATTCATACCAGGAAGATAAAGCCTGGGCGGGCGATCCGGATAACCTTTTCGATGGGCCGACAGTCAAAAAAAATCCTACAAATGATTTACGAACGAAAACAGCCAGTATCAGTTTCTACAAGGATGCATCATTTCCCGGAGGAATGTTTATACCAATTATCGGAAAAACTCTGCCTTTAACTAACAGGTTTATTTTTAATACCAGCCTTTCATATACGGAAAGGGATTCGGATATTAACATCGGTGATTCAAGAACGACGGAATACGGCGTAACCATGAGCGGCAATTACACTATATCAGACAATCTATCCTCAGAACTTGGCGCCGGGTATAACCGTTTTATAAACAGGCAGGTATCTGATAAAAATTGGACTTCATACAGTATAAATGCCCGGTTGACTATCGCTTTCTAATGCACTTCATGTTTTCAAAATTACTAAAACATTCAGTAAACTTCATTTTTCCTGTTACTTGTTCATCCTGCGGCGTGTATATCCAAGACGACAGCAATAGAATCTGCCCGGACTGTTTCAAAAAAATAGAATTCATAAAACCGTTATTCTGCCAAAAATGCGGCCTGCCTTTGCATAGCGGAGGAGCTCATTGTTACAACTGCCTTCATCCTGAAGGAAAAATCTATTACGAAAGCCTTCGCGGCACGTGTGTTTTTGAAGGCGTAATAAAAGATTTAGTGCATTCTTACAAGTACAGCTCAAAAGAATACCTGAGCAAAACCTTTGGCAATATGTTGACAAATTATCTTCAGGATTATAACGACTTGCAAAATGTTGATTTGGTAGTTCCTGTGCCTCTTCATTGGTACAAAAAATTCAAAAGGGGATACAACCAGTCAGAATTGCTTGCAAAAGAGGTTAGCCTGTTTTATAAAAAACCGTTGGTTTGCGACAATGTCATTCGTAAAAAATACACAAAACAGCAGGTTGGTTTATCCAGAAAAGACCGGTTGATAAATGTAAATGATGCTTTTGGTTTGAAGCGGCCGGATGAATTTAAGAATAAAACAGTTCTTGTGATTGATGATGTATCAACAACAGGCGAAACAGTCAACCAGTGCGCAAAGGTCTTGAAATCTTCCGGAGCAAATAAGGTTTATGGATTGACCCTGGCAAGGGATGTCTATTGACTTAATTTTTTATGTTTTATATAATATTTTCAATCAAATTGGGAACCTACCTAGCTAACCCAAATTAATCAAAATAATTTCACACAGGAGGAAGTTTATGGCAGTAAAAGTAGGTATTAATGGTTTTGGAAGAATCGGAAGGCTGGTATCAAGAAGCTTGCTGGAAAGAAATTCAAAGAACATGGAACTCGTCGCAATCAACGATTTAACCGATGCAAAAACAAACGCGCATCTGTTAAAGTATGATTCCGTTCACGGCCAGTTCAACGGCACAGTAGAAGCTACCGGCGAAGAAGAAATTTCTGTTAACGGCAAAAAAATAAAAATATTCAAAAAAATGGACCCGGCAGAATTACCTTGGAAAGAAGTTGGCGTGGATATCGTAGTTGAATCCACCGGGCTTTTCACCATAAAAAAAGACGGCGTGAATAAAAAAGGTAAAACGGTAAGAGGCGCAGAGAACCACATAACCAAAGGCGGAGCGAAGAAAGTTATTATTTCTGCCCCGGCCGAAGGCGAAGATATTACGATAGTGCTCGGCGTAAATGAAGGCAAATATGACCCGAAGAACCACCATGTAATTTCAAATGCCAGCTGTACCACGAACTGTCTCGGGCCTGTAGCAAAAATTATCCACGAAAACTGGAAAATTGAAAAAGGTTTAATGACCACGATTCATGCTTATACAAATGACCAGAAAATCCAGGATATGGCGCATTCAGATTTAAGGCGCTCAAGAGCAGCAGCTTTATCCATGATACCGACATCAACAGGCGCAGCAAAAGCCATCGGATTGGTTATGCCGGAATTAAAAGGAAAGCTTGACGGTTTTTCAATCCGCGTCCCTACGCCGAATGTTTCCGTGGTTGATTTAACAGCCCAGCTTTCAAAATCAACAACTGATAAAGAAATTAACGAAGCTCTTAAAAAAGCTTCCGAGACCACGCTTAAAGGGATTCTTGGCTATACCGAAGAGCCTCTTGTTTCAATTGATTTCAACCATTGCCCGCTCAGTTCTTTTGTTGATGCAAAGAGCACAAAAGTGATTGAAGGCAATTTTATAAAAGTTCTTGCATGGTATGACAATGAATGGGGTTATTCAAACAGAGTAATCGACCTTATTGAATACATTATCTCGAAAGGGCTATAAGGAAAACCATGAAGAAAACAATCAAAGATGTAAATCTAAAAGGTAAAAGGGTAATTGTCAGGGTTGATTTCAATGTTCCTTTGGATGCAAACCTTAACATTACTGATGATACCCGTATCCGCGAGACTCTTCCCACAATTAAGTATCTGAAGGGAGAAGGCGCAAGGATAATTTTGATGTCTCATTTAGGCAGGCCGAAAGGCAAGCCGGTAGATAAATACAGCTTGAAACCCTGTGCAACGAGGCTTTCTGAATTACTAAAACAGGAAGTCAAAATGGCACCGGGATGTATTGACCAGGAAACAAAAAAACTTGCAATGAACCTTCAGTCCGGGGAAATTTTGCTCCTTGAAAATCTGAGGTTCAACGAAGGTGAAGAAAAAAATGACCCGAATTTTGCAAACGAGCTGGCTTCAATGGCTGAAATATTTGTGCAGGATGCTTTCGGGACAGTTCACCGGGCGCATGCATCAACGGCAGGAATAGCCAAGTATCTGTCTTCCTGCGCGGGTTTCCTTCTTGAAAAAGAAATAGTTTACTTCGCCAAAGCTCTTGAAAATCCGGAAAAATCCTATGTAGCTATTTTGGGCGGTGCCAAGGTTTCGGATAAAATAATGGTAATCGAAAATCTGCTCAATAAAGTGGATGCATTGGTTATCGGCGGAGCCATGGCGTATACATTTTTAAAAGCAAAGGGAATAAGCGTTGGAGATTCGCTGGTTGAACAGGATAAGGTTGAAATTGCCGCAAAGATATTGAAGAAAGCGGACGAAAAAAAGATTAACCTGTTTATACCGATTGACCACGTGATTACAACTAAAATAGACGGTACCGGAGAAGTGCAGGAAACGGCCGGTGTTGAAATTACGGACGGCTGGATGGGCGTGGACATCGGAAAAATGACCATAGAAAGAATATCTTCCGTGATACTGGCTGCAAAGACAATTGTCTGGAACGGCCCCATGGGAGTATTTGAAGTGGAAAAATTTGCCAACGGCACGCTTCAGATAGCAAAACTTATCGCGCAGGCAACAGCCAAGGGCGCAATCTCTATAGTCGGCGGCGGCGATTCAGTAGCAGCTGTGAAAAAAATGGGCTTATCCGATAAAATGTCCCATATTTCCACCGGCGGCGGCGCTAGCCTTGAGTTGCTTGAAGGAAAGATACTGCCGGGCATAGCAGTTCTTCCGGAGAAATAAATGTATACACTACTTCTGATAGTCAATGTTGTTGCTGCGCTTTTTTTAATACTGATAATTTTGATGCAGTCTCGCAAAGCTGGGGGAATTGGCGGTGTTTTAGGCGGAGGCGGCGGATCGGATCAGCTTTTCAGCACGCCGTCCGGTTCTGAATTTTTACGCAAAGCCACGATAATTGGAGCGGTCATATTTTTTGTTTCAACAATAGGGCTCACTTATTTCGGTTA
>Ga0156457_1060_pt2 | contig 9605 bp, 12 predicted proteins | sample RifOxyA2_FD_111904 | JGI IMG/M metagenome (GOLD analysis project Ga0156457, IMG submission 111904) | Elusimicrobia bacterium RIFOXYA2_FULL_40_6 | reverse complement strand
GTTTGGCGCGGATTACACACATTCTCCCCGCTTTTGTATCAGCCATGGTAGCATATTGATTGCAGGGGGTGATGGAAATGAATAACCAAACAACGCTTAAGCCGAGGCTGGCCACGAAGATAGACAAATACCTGCTAACCGGCCAATACACAGTAAAGCAGGTAGCTGAGCTGGTGAAGGATGAACCGGAAGCAGCGGGTAAAAACATCCTTTCAAATGTTCATGCCAGGATTATCGGTTACAAGAGAAAAGGCGCAACTGTAGAAAGAAATGAAGCGGGGCAGATACAAATAACCCTAAAAAAGCAGTAAAATAATTATACTGGAGGTAACACCAATGACTACAAAGAAAAAAGTAAAAACAGTAGCGGTAACCCAGAAAAAGAAGGAAATTAAAACAGTAAAAACAAAGTCTGGGACTAAGCCCTACCCTAAAGCAGCAACCCCGAAAAAGACCTCAGTCAAACCAGCTAAAAAACCCTGTGTTTCAGACACAAATGCCAGTACTGAACAACTGCAGAGAGGCGGCGATGGTAAACCAATAGAAACAAATAAGGGTATATCTCCCACAAAGCAGGAGAATGGCCATCCTAAAGACTTAAAACCCAGCAAAACGATGCATATACAGGCAATGGACACTATACTGCTTGATGGCGCTATGCACAGTCGGGACGAGATAGTGGAATATGTGCTTGAAAACAGCCCGGTAGTAGGCGATGACCTGGATGCTTGGAAAAAGAAACTAAGAATCCTAACCTATGTCCGGTATTTCACTTTGAAAAACAAAGGATTGAATATGTTAAAAGAGGGTGACAAAATCGGCTTAAGCAAAGATGCCGGTGCGGTCGCAAATTCAAAGGAACATAGCGCTTTGCAGGCAGAACAAGACCCACCGGCCACTACTGAGCCGGCTGATAACCAATAACGATTCTCCTACTCCAAGCCAACTAGGGCCAACCCAGGGGATGGACTCTGAGATAACTTCAACGAGTCCGTTCCCGGGAATATTTTTCGCAGCAATACCCGTTCCCACGCTATAAAACTCCCCAAATTTAACAAATTTTCATAATTGAATATGCACGAATAAAGAGGTATAATTTTGAACAGAAGCAGGTTTTAATTTTTGCGGCAAGTCATTAGTTTAAGGTTATATCTGATTTATTAACATCCGGGTAAAAATCCGGGAATCAAAGTGGGAGACAATGCAATGGGTTATTTTCTGCCTAAAAAATATAAAGACTTACACAATCCTTGTTTCTATTTTCATGATATTTTGGCAAAAATAGTTGTTGAAGGTGAAAGGAAAAAGCTATTCAACACTATTATTAAATCCGAGAATTATGAAGATTCAAAATCATCTGAAAAATGTAAAGAAAATATTTTTGAATGGTTGAAAACTAAAGGTTATAAGAAAGAAATGGAACTAATCCTTATTAGGCAAATATTGTTGGCTACCTTATCGGATTTTTGTCATTATGTTTACGAAGCCTTGAAATGCTCGGAAAAAGGCAAGCTATCTATAACCTATACCTTACTTAGAAAACCTTTTAAAGATACTTTGTTAATATATGAATGGATTTTAGCAGATAGAAATAAATTTCTGGACTGTTTTCAATTAGACCCAGAACACTATGACATTGGTAATATTGACCAGGCCTGCAAAAAGGATTACATCACTAAATCACTGGGTCTGATCAAATATAAAACATTTAATGCAGATTTTATATATGATATCCGATACTCTAAAAAAATTCATTACGGTTTAGAAGGTTTGTGGAATAGAGCAAATCACATTGTTACAACATGCGAGCATTATAAAACAGAGAGCATGAATTTGAATTTTGTCTTCTCCAATAATATTGATAAAGAAAAACAATGGCATCATTTATATATATTATTACCCTCTTTGCTGTTCTATACAATTGAGGTTGTACAAGCTCTATTAGATCGTGAGATCGGGTATAAGAAATTTAGAATATTATCAAAAACTATGCATGAGAGAGCATTTGGCTTTATTGCAGTATCAAATTTATTAGCTAAAATTAAAACCGAAAATTCATAATCTTCCTTTAACCTATGGAAACCCTAGATAACCAAGAATTGGATAACGAAGTAAAAGAAAAGCTGCTAAGGGCAAAATCCCTTTATGACAGCACTGGTTCAATTACCGCTGTAGCTAAAGAGATGAATATAGCTATATGGCAAGCAAGGAAATACCTCTCCAAGGGGCATTGGCTGGGCTTATTTAAGTTCGATAGGTTTTACAAAAATAATCGTGTCCCGCCAAAAAGTAGAACATCATTCCTGAATAATTTGGATCCAGCCTATATAAACAAAGTCATTGATTCTTATACCAGGCATGGCAAACTGGTATTAGCGGCACAGGAACTAAATATTAAGGTATTTCACGTAAGAGACATACTACTATTAGCCGACAAGCAAGGTATGATCAACTATCCTGATTTAAAGAAAAAAATACATCCCACCAGATTTAATAACCTTTTAAAAGAACATACCCTTGAAGAAATTGTTGATTCTTTTCTTAGAACTCGTTCGGTGTTGAATACTGCCAAAGAATTTAACATTTACAGAGATGCTATAGAATGGGCGCTCGATATGGCAGAAGAAAAGGGAATATTTAACTATTCGAAATTCAAAGAGAAAAATAGGCCGTCCCTGCAAAATATATTTAACAGGTTTACTATTGAAGAGCTTGTTGGTGCTTATATTGAGTTCCATTCTTTTAAAAAAATGGCTAAAAAGCTTAATATTCCTCCTTCCCATGCCAGGCAAATAGTACTCCTGGCAGACAGGGACAAAATAATCGATTATGCAAAACTAAAAACAGAACATAAATCATATCACGCAAATATGAAACTGAAAAGAATACTGAAGAGAATCCCGATTCAAAATGTTGTGGCCTCTTATAAAAGGGATAAGTCCTTTTATTATTTGTCGAAAGAATTCAAAATATCCATACATTATTGTAAAAAAATATTGCAGAAAGCTAAAAAAGAAGGTTTGCTTAAACGCCTAAGGAAACGCTGCTAATCAGTATATGTTTTCATCTGTGAATTAACATCCAACCAAACGCATTATGACCTACATAATCACCGCCAGAACAGAAAGCTCTATCCTAATGGGTTCGGATACAAGGCTGAGCTATTTTAATGATATTGAACAAAATGGCGTTTTATGCCAACAGATAGCCGCCGTAGCGGACTGCATACAAAAAACATTTTATATCCGCAACGCTAGACTCGGTATCCATTTCTTAGGTATAGGGTATTTCCCAGACAACACAAAAAGCTACCCCTTGTCTCATTTCGTAGATAAATTGGAACAGCTGACTTATACAGCAAATATAAAAAATGATTGTACGGCCATATTTAACTACCTTATCAAGCTAAGCAAAAAAGGCAATACAGGCCAGTATATTAAGGGCAATATGTCCGGTTTTTCTAAGGGCAAGGCTTATATCTGCACTTTCAATACATTCAATAACCAATTTAATATCCAGGAGTTTCATATAGGAAACTTTGTTGACAGTGAAAATGATAAAACCCCTTTCCCTTCAAAAAGAGGCGAGGCTATCAAAGAAATAAACACCAGGATTGAGAATAAGAGCCAAGTCCAGCCATGGGATATCGGCGGACCTGTTGAAATATTGGAAATTGACAAGCATAATAGCTTTAATTTCATCCAGAAAAACGAGAACACCTTTAGCGGCGCAAAGGATGAATTGGTTTACTGCTTTAATAACGATATAAAGAAAATTAACGGTACGCTTATTGACCCGCCTAAGATAGTAAAGTACCGGCTATAATCAAAAGTTCTGGCCGGAAAACCCTCTCTTGACTTTCCTATATTTTTGTCCTAAACTGATATTACAACAGCAATATTATGTTGCTGACATTTTTGGTTCAGACCTTATTCCTCAAGTCCTGATTCGGTCAGGACAACTTGATAGTGAGGAGAATGGGTTGTCGCTTATTGTTTGGCGGCAGTCTTTTCTCGGATTTACTATCAAGTTGCCGAGGGAGGATTGACCGCCATTTTTTATTGGCAGGTAGGTCTGACCAGCCCCAAGGAGGCACCCCATGAGTAAAGAAGAAAGCAAAAAAACTTTGATCAGGGAAAAAGCATTGGAAATATTAACTCGGCCGGAATACAAAACGGGCATACAATGGGCGGATTTAATAAAGGTAGTTGAAAATGAATTGCCAGGCATACTAAAAAATAATTTTCCTGCAAGTTTATCTACCTGGCCAAATGAAGAACCAGAAAAAGTAGCACGGCCATACAGAGGGCTGTTCATCTTAAAAGAAAACTTGGAATATTTGGAAAAAATAGAAACAAAAGACAAACAACAAGATAATATACCGCAAAAATATCTTGAGAAAGACCTATATGAGCCGGCAAAGGATTATCTTCTTGGAAAAGGCGAGTGTGATTACGCTGTTGTTGTAGGCGGCAACACATTTAAAGATAAATGGGCAACGCCGGACGTTTTAGGAACCATAAGGGGTAGTTCTGATGCTTTATATAAATCCCCAATAGAACTGGTTGCTGTAGAGATAAAGGATCCAGAGTATAAACCAGTAGAAGCCCTTGGTCAGGCAATGGCATACAAATTGTTTGCACATAGGACCTGGTTAATTTTACCACAAGAAGATAATAAGTATGAAGCAGAGCGTTTAAAAGGGATTGCGATAATTAACAACATAGGCTTAATAACCTTTACCGGGAGCAAAGACGATTTTCATTGGGAAATAATTAACAGGCCTGCTACTGGCAATCCTGATCCGCAGGAAGTTGATAAAATATTAACAACACTTAAAGAAAAAAATAAACAAAGCTATCTTGAGCTTTTCAAACAAGAGAAATAGGAATGAATGGCTGCCGCTTTTTAATGTCATATTGACACAGTGAACCCCAAAATAGATGCATTTAAATGCCTTATTTGACGATTTTTCATCTTTTCCCACAAAATATTCCTCGACGGTATATAGGTTTTTGCCTAAATTCTTCCGACGACAAAAAATGTATCGGACATGGTAGTATATATATAGTAGGGACCAGGCGCCTGTGGGCCGGCAGTTCCTATAAAACGGAGGTGAAATAGAAATGACAATTAAAAAAAGCTTTAAAATCTTAAAATGGGCAGATTGGGATCACGAAATAAACACAGCTGTGGGCGAATTCTACTCAAAATACAAGCATTACCCGAATATTTTTCTTACAAATGCCTGCACATACATAAAGATGGATGCTTACACTAACAAAACTCAGCGCCAAAGAAAAAATTGCACAGACAGAAATACTTCAAAACCACCAAAGGCGAGTGATACAGGAGAACTACATTCTTTTGTAGGGAAAGGCTACAACCTTGAATTCTGTTTGGATGAAAAGCTGCCGGATAATTACTTCTACCTGGTGTTTGACCCGAAAGCAAAAATTATAAGTAATACGAAAAGAGACCGTCATGCAAAACCAACAAAAAAGCCGGCATAATTATGAACATAAGAACGGGAGGTAACTACTTCATGAAACGCAGGAAATTATTACTGGCAATCTTGCTATTGGGCTGTACTGTATGGCTGAACATTTTAGCTGGCTGCTCAAAAAAGGAGCTGGCTACACCCCAGGATACATTTGATGCAATGCTAAGGGCTTCAAAGAATGATGATATCGATAAGTTTATAGATTGCATAGATCTTGAACTGCTTAGAAGCGTACATTCTTATGCGCAACCCAACACTAAAGTATCGGACAAAACAATAAAAAATCTTATAAAACAAGAAGCGCAAAATACTATCAGTGGATTTATGAAATTCCTAAAAAACTATGATTCTTCAATCCTTCCGGAAAAATACATCGCTGAGAATGCCAGGGAGCTAACGCTGGGAACTGAATCAGCGTCGATAAAACTTGTATTCATTAACAGAGCTGGGAAGTGGAAGTTAAGCATGGAGCAAACGTTTCAATAAAAGCGAGGTGATAGTGTATGGAAATATTTGTTGTAATAGTATGGCTAATTTTTGGGTCTATTGCTTCAACTATTGCAAATAGTAAAGGCAGAAGCGGGTGCGCTTGGTTTTTATTGGGCGTCCTATTAGGGCCATTTGGGCTAGCGGTGGCTCTTTTACCGGCAATTGAAAAAGATGACGGACTAACAAAAAAATGTCCCTATTGCGCAGAAAAAATCAAATCAGAGGCAAAGGTCTGCCGGTATTGCGGGAAAGAGCAGAATCCAAACCAGCTTACCTTTGAACTAACGTACAGGAAACGATCATTTAACCTGGCAACAAAAAGCGAAGATTATATATATGCCGATACTGAAGAAGAAGCCGCTGAAACAGGCAACAAAATCTGTAAAGAGAACGGTTGGACATTTGTTGGCGTTAAAAGGATAGAGTAAATGAATATTGCGATCGATATCGACGACACGGTAACAGCAATGCCGGAATTCTTTAAGGCCCTAACGGAGACCTTTGCCAAAAAAGGGCATCAGGTGCATATAGTCACTTCCCGGGCAGAAGTCGGTGAAAACAGGAAGAAGACAATTGAGGAACTGTCCGGACTGGGCGTAGTGTTCCACAAGCTGTATTTTCTCCCCACCCAAAGCATCGCCGAAGAGACTTGCCCGCACCAGGAGTTGGACTGGTACAACAAATACTTGCACCAGAAGGTGGCCTACTGCCTGCAGAACGACATATCTGTCTATTTTGACGACGATCCAAAGGTCATTGAATTATTCAAAAAATTCGCCCCAAAAATAAAGATTCTGCAACCGGTCAAATAAGAAGCAGCTACGATAAAACGCACCTAAAACACTCCCATGCCGTTCCCACCTTTTTCAAGTGCAAAATCAGCTACATTTATATATAATTATCTCATTAAATGCATATAGCTTATTGGATCGTCACAAGGATATCGAATGTCAAAACAAAAAAGAAAGAAGTTAATAAGAATAGGAAATACCCGTGCTAATAAAATCATGCAAAGAAAAACATCTTCACTTTTAAACGATAAGGAGTTCATCATCGGGTGGAGAAATATAAAAAAACAGTTTTTACAAAAAGATATAGTAAAAGAACGGCTTTCGCAAAAATACATAAACCAACAGAATATATTTATTTCCCTTTTCGATGAAAAACTAATGCGCAAAATTGGTATTAAACTTAAAAAAACTTTCTTAAATTTTTGCGCAAAATATGAAATACGCGGCATGAAAGGCGACAACCCATTAGTATCTTATGCGATATTACGATTTGCAAGAACATATCTCTGTAAAAAATGCAAGAAAAAATACGAATCTTTTTCTGGAACAATGGACAAATGCCCTGTTTGTAATAAATCCTTATACATTGCACGAAAACAACTTTGTATATTTATTTCAAAAGACTTGACTCAGGAAGATATCAATGATGAATGGCCAGCTATTGAAACCTGGAAAAGGGTAGCTTATAAAAAAGATGAACTGACCAGGATGATAAGCTCTGTAAAATGGGATTGGTTACAATGGTATAATGAATATGTAGATATATATAAAACAAAAAACGAGACATACGCAAAAATTGTTGAGTTATCAAGAGAAAAACATAAGGACTATTGGAAAGGTATTGTTGAAGAGAGAATATCAAATGAATTGACACTAGAGGCCAAATTGGATTTAAATAACTATCCTACCCAAAACGAAACAATGAAAAAGAACGAACTAATAAAATGCACAGAAAACGATTTATTTGAACATACAGGAAAAACAGAAGGTGCAAAGGGATATCGCAGCGATGCAGAAAACATTGTTAGAGTTAACCTTGCTAGAATAAAGAAAAAGAACAAAACATTTTAAAATAGTAATTATTTAATATAAGCAACAAGACTAAATATCAACCTGATTGATTTTCAAGATCGATCAGGTTTTTTTATTTATATATGGAACACTACAAATGGTTTTGTACTGTGCCTACAAAATAGAAGGCAGTCAGGGTATATATATGGCAGAGGACCAAGCAAAAACTTTTAAAGGACATCACAATGGCAAAAGTTAAGATTTCAAAACGTGAATTGTGGATTGCAATAGGGCGAAAATGCAGAGAATGCCAAAGCGGTCCAACTGGCGTGAGGTTGTGCCAGGATGTTCAATGCGCGATTTGGCCATACCGATTCGGATTGAGAACCACTTACAAAATGCAAAATTCGAAAGGAACTGAAACTCCCGTAACACAGAAATGAAAGGAAAAGCAATTCAAGGTGATTTTGTATGGATGCACTAAAAAAAGAAGTACCTATTGAATTTAAAACAGACAAACAAATTGCTGAAGAGGTTTTCGGGGATTTACCTGATTTACCAAAAAAAGAAGCCTCAAAATCTCAGTTTTGCAAGATCCCTCACTGGATTACCGATACCGGCGTACTTGAGGTAATGAGGCCTAAAGCTGTCAAAATGTTAATAAACTTGGCCCGGCACGCTAATTACACTACCGGCATTGGACGAATTGGAAATATAAGAATCAGCAAGAAATGCGACATCCATTCAAAAAGTGTTTCAAGTTATTTTATTAGAGATTTAATATCTTTCGGTATTATTAAAACTTGGAGAAACGGGTGGGTGCGGTACTATCAAATACAATGGCAACCGCCTTCTGATGTACAAGAGCATGTTGAGTTCTTCAGGAAGATTAAGTTGCCGAAAAACTCGGACACATATCTACGTGATAGTAAAACTGGAAAATTCGTTGGCGACAAAACACAAGAAAGCACACCGAAAAACTCGGACATACCATCTCCGTAATTTTCGGTACTTGCTTAAAGTCTCTCTTTCTGGGATCTCTATTTCTGTGTTTTGTTGTTGTAGAGTGGCTGTTGAAAGCTGAAAGCAATGAAAAGCAGGAATGAGGGAGTGACCGATGGAAAACAACACACAAAACAAACAACAAGGTAAATCAGGACCAGAAAAAGCAAAAACCAGGGCAGAAAACGCTTTCAAAAAATATGTAGCTATGGGCGAAAACAGGTCGTATGAGAAGCTGGCAGACCTTCTGATAAAAGATGGTAGCCAGAAAGTAGCCAAAAAGTCGCTAATACACAAGATTAAAGACTGGGCAGTCAAATACGAATGGCAGGAAAGGCTGGCAAATATAAACCTAAGAGCAGAGAAAAAAAACGATACCGAGCTTGTAGATATGCTAACAAAGACAAAAATGAAACAACGGAAGCTCATAAATATGCAACTGACATCGCTGATAAGGTCGCTACAGAAAATGGAAAAAGAGGGCAGGGAACCAGAATTCACACACATGGATTTGGTAAGAGTAATGGCTCACGAATTTGTAATGGAAGGCGGAAACAAACCCGCTGACCAGGTACCGTTCAACCCTGTAACGATGGTGCAAGTAAATATGCCGGAAGAAGTGAAACTCATGGAAAAAGCCCTTGAACGTATGCCGATAGAGTTCAGAAATAGGTTCATCCGCGAGCTAGACGCAGCCGAAGCGCAGATAAAGCAGGAAGCCCAGAACGCAATCGTAGAGACTTCATCCGCAACTGTTTCGCATGAACAGGTAGAACACCCTGTAGATGAACCGGTAGAGACCGAAGAAG
>Ga0156457_1061_pt1 | contig 9698 bp, 14 predicted proteins | sample RifOxyA2_FD_111904 | JGI IMG/M metagenome (GOLD analysis project Ga0156457, IMG submission 111904) | Elusimicrobia bacterium RIFOXYA2_FULL_40_6 | reverse complement strand
TAAATATATTTGTAAAACTCAAAGAAAGCGCTCTTGAAAAATCGGAAAAGCTGGAACAATTAAGGATACTTGAGAATGGTTACAAAATAAAAGTAGTAATCGTGGAAAATGACGGGTCGGTTGATGTTGATGTCCCGGCGGATGTAAAAATAGTTGAAAGACTGATAAAGAAAGGTGGAATTCAATGAGAGTAATTCAAGTTGGCAAAATTAAGATAGGCGCCGGAAATCCTTTGGTGCTTATCGCCGGTCCCTGCGTAATCGAAGAAGAAAAACTTACTGTCAATACAGCGGAGAAAATAAAGAAGATAGCAAGTAAGCTTAATATTCCTTTCATTTTTAAGTCGTCGTACGATAAATCCAACCGCGGGTCGGTTGATTATTACCGCGGGCCCGGGCTTAAAAAAGGCCTGAAGATTTTAGAGAAAATTAAGAAAGAACTTTCAATTCCTGTAATCTCGGATGTTCATTGTAGAAATGAAATAGCCCAGGCCGCGGAAGTGCTCGATGTTATCCAGATCCCCGCATATTTATGCTCCCAGACCGACATGGTTGTAGAGGCCGCAAAAACACTCAAGCCAATCAACATAAAAAAAGGGCAGTTTCTTGCCCCGTGGGATATGAAAAAAATATGCGATAAGGCCATAGCATCGGGGAACGATAAAATATTCCTGACAGACAGAGGCACAATTTTCGGTTACAACAACCTCATTTGCGACATGCGCTCATTTCCGCTCATGCAGGAATTAGGTTTTCCCGTCATAGCAGATATCACCCACGTAGTGCGTATGCCCGGTCCGCCGTCAAAGGATTCATCCGGAGGCCAGCCGAAGCTTATTTACCCGCTTTCTTTTGCGGCTGTAGGAGCAGGATGCGATGGGTTGTTCTTGGAAGTGCATCCGGAACCGGCAAAAGCGCTCTGCGACGCGGCAAGTATGCTTGCGTTGGATAAGCTTGAAGCTTTACTCATAAAAGCAAAAAAAATAAATGAAATTGTAAGAGAAAAATAATGATAAGGGGGAATGTACCCAATGTGCTTCCTAGCGCACAGAATTGGGTATTAAAAAGGAAAAATGAAGTTATTCATTGATTCAGTTGATTTGGAAGAAATTAAGCAAGTCGCGGACTGGGGGTTGCTCGGAGGGGTTACCACCAACCCGACATTAATGGCGAAAAAAGTCTCCGGAGTTAAGGAACAAAAAAAACTTCTTGCGGATATTTGCACTATCGAAAAAGTAGATGTGCTTGCCGAACCGGTAAGCACGCAATATGACGGAATTATGAAGGAATCCATTGAACTTGCGGCCATTTCTCCTCAGATAGTCGCGAAGCTACCCATGACTGCTGACAGTGTAAAGGCAGTAGGCGCCTTGAAAAAGAAAAAAATTAAAACCGCGCTAACGCTTGTATTTTCTCCCGCTCAGGCGCTTGTTGCCGCTGTTGCGGGCGCGGATTATATCTGCCCGTTCGTAGGCCGGTTGGATGATATTGGCCAGAATGGATTGGATATGATTTCGGAAGTGCAGCAGATTTATAAAAATTACCAGTTCAAAACTGAAGTTATAGTAGTATCGGTAAGGAACAATGCTCACATATTAGGTTCCGCTAAACACGGCGCAGCTGCGGTTTCCATACCTTTTAAAGTTTTTAAAGAATTATTCAAACATGATTTGACTGATGCCGGCATAAAGAAATTTTTGGAAGATTGGGCGGCAGTCAGCCGGGTAAATACAAAATAAGGGGTACCGAGGAGGAAAGGTGAAATGTCCTAAATGCAATGTTGAAAACAAGGAAGAAGCTAAGGTTTGTAAAAAGTGCGGCACTTCGCTGGTATTAAAAACAGTATGGCGCCCAACGTGGCAGTGGCACGGCAAGGTGCTGGGAATTATTTTTCTTGTGCTTATAACGTTTTTTTTCACGCTGAATGCCTTGTTCAAGCCTTATATGCGTAAACTCCCCCAGGATATTACTCCCTGGCTGAAGTCATCTCAAAATGTTAACACGAAGTAGAGGATTAAATGAAAGACATAGCTAAATTCGCAAAAGAAGTTTTGCAGATTGAATCCGAAGCAGTGAAAGAACAGATTAAGCATATAGACAAAGATTTTACTGACTCGGTAAATCTGATCAACGAGGTTGTAGAGAATTCAGGAAGGATAATAATTATCGGAATGGGAAAATCGGGATTGATCGGCAGGAAGATATCTTCGACCTTTGCTTCAATCGGTATTCCGTCAAATTCCATCCATCCCGCGGAGATAGTGCACGGGGACCTCGGCATGATAACCGGCGCGGATATTTTAATCGCGCTTTCATATTCAGGCGAGTCGGATGAATTCAAGAAAATACTTCCCATTATAAAGAGTTTGGGAATTAAAATAATATCAATTACCGGCCGCGCAAATTCCTACATCGCGAAATTCGCGGACCATGTCCTGGTCACTTCCGTAAAAAAGGAAGCCTGTCCCTATAATCTGGTTCCTACGGCATCTACCACCGCCATGCTTGCTATGGGTGACGCGCTCGCGCTTTCAGTGAGCAAATTAAGAGGTTTCAAGAGGGAAGATTATGCGAAATTCCATCCCGGCGGAATTTTGGGCAGCAAGGTAACCCTGAAAGTTGAAAAAGTTATGCGCACAGGAAAAGAAAACCCGGTAATAAACCAGGACTCCTCGGTAGAAGAAGGCCTTGTTATCATGACTGAAACAAAACTCGGAGCGATCAGCATTGTAGATGGAAAAAATAAACTCACAGGTTATTTTACGGACGGCGACCTCAGAAGAATCCTTCAGAAAGATAAAAACGTCCTTTCAAGAAAACTCAAAGATGTAATGACAAAAAATCCGAAATGTATAGCCCCGGACAAACTGGCCCTGGAAGCGGCGGAGATGATGAGCAGGTATAATTGCGATAACCTTCCCGTTATTGACGACAAAGGTCAGCCGCTGGGCATCATAGACGAACGTGATTTAATAATTGCAGGTATTAAATGAAAAAAGAAATTTTGAATAGAGCAAAAAAAATAAAACTCATAGCCATGGACCTTGACGGAGTATTAACCAAGGGCGAAATGATTGTCCTGGAATCCGGAGAAGAAATTAAAATCTGGGACATTAGAGACCGGCTGGCCTACACGCTGCTTAAAAAAAGCGGCCTTATTATCGACCTTGCCTGGATTACCGGCAGGGCTTCAAAACAGGTGGCAATTCGCGCCTCTGAACTTAAAATTAAATATCTCTACCAGGGAATTCCCGATAAACTCGTACCGTTTGAAGAGATTGTAAAAACCGGCAATTATAAATATTCCGAAATAGCTTTTCTCGGGGATGACTGGCTGGATATACCGTTGCTTAAGCGTGCGGGCCTTTCCATATGTCCAAAAGACGCTGTACCGGAAGTAAGGAAGATAGCGCGCTATATAAGCAAATACAACGGCGGTTACGGTGTTTTCCGTGAAGCGGTGGAGATAATTCTGAGAGCGCAGGGCGCCTACAGGCGGGTTTTCGGAATTTATAATAAATAGATGGCGTACAGACGGCATTACATAAGAAGAAGAATTTACTATTTCGTTATTCTTTTATTTTTAAAGTCAGTGCGTATTTTTTCATTCAGAAGTTCGCAGAAAATCGGCGGATTTTTCGGCTGGCTCGGATTTCATCTGATAAAAAGATACAGCGTAATAGCGCAGCAGAACCTGAAAAGCTGTTTCCCCGAAAAATCAGATAAAGAAATAAGGTCTTTGGCAAAAAGAGTTTTTATTAACCAGGGAAAAAACTTTTTTGAGTTTATAAATTTAAGCAAACTCAACAAGGATAACATTTCCTCCGTAGTAAAATTTACCGGCGCGGAAGATTTCAAAGCGGCTTACAGCCGGAACAAAGGTGTACTGATGATTGCGGCCCACTTCAGCAACTGGGAGTTGCTTGGCGTAGCCATAGCGCAAAATGGTTTTCCCCTGAGCGTTATCGCAAGAAAGCTCTACATTGAAGAACTCGACGAATTGCTCATACAATCCAGGGAATCCATGGGAATGAAAATAATACGCCGGGGCCTGAATGATTCGCCTATGGGAATTTTAAGGGCCTTAAAGAAAAATCACTGCCTGGCGATGCTGATTGACCAGAACATAAAGTCCGTCGCGAGTGTTTATGTTGATTTTTTCGGCAGAAAAGCGCTAACTCCCTCCGGTTTGGCGTCGCTGGCCTTAAAGACCGGCGCTCCCGTTGTTTCAGGTATGATTGTCAGGGAAAAGGATGACACTTTCAGGGTTGAAATGTCGAAACAGGTTAAGCTGATAAACACCGGAGATGAAGAGCAGGATTTAATAAAAAACACCCAGGTTTTTACCGGAATAATTGAATCATATATCAGAAGATATCCGGACCAGTGGGTCTGGTTTCACAAAAGATGGGAACAATAGAGAATCTAATGAAGAAGTTTGGCAGAATAGCCGTGGCGGCGCTGGTTTTCGGGTTTTTCGGGTGCTCTGATAAAGCTCTTACAAGCAAATCGCAGGCGGGTCCTGAACAGGTCTTGAAAAAGTTTACTGCGTTTGAATCAAAAAACGGGATAAAGAATTGGACTTTAATTGCGCAGGAAGCAAAGATATATGAGTCCCATAAAAACGCCCAACTTAAGGATTTTCTGGTAAACTTTTTTACGGATGACGGTAAACAAATTAAAGCTGTGTTAAAAGCGCAATTAGGGGAAATTGATACCGACAAAAATGATTTCTATACAAAAGGGCCAACGACTATTACCAGCGCGGATAACACAGTCTTGCAAAGCACGGATTTAAGGTACAAATCAGATACAAAGAAAATTTACGGAGATTCATACGTAAAATTAATTAAGTCTGACGGTATAGTAGAAGGCAAGGGGATTGAAGCGGAACCGGACCTTTCTTCGGTAATCATAAAAGAAAGCATGGCTCACGCAACCAGTGAAGGAAGCAAATGAGTAAAAAAAATGTTATTTTAGTTTTGCTAGCCTGTATCACCTGTCTTTTCGGCGTGGTTTTTTCCGTCCAGCCGCCAGTTGCTCCCTCGCAATTCCTTAAGGCTGATTCAATGGAATTCAGAATGAAAGAAAATAAGACGATTTACAAAAATAATGTCAGGGCTGTCGTGGGCAAAAACCTTTTAACCGCAGATTATGCGGTAGATGATAAAAGTTCAAAGATTATGGAAATATCAGGAAATATAAACGGCTATTACATTGATGAAACAACGGGCGTATTAAAAATAAAGGCTGACAACGGAACCTATAATTCAAAAACTGAAGGTTCAAGGTTTTGGGGAAATTGCTGGGCGGTATATACCAGCAGTGACGGCAGGAGTATTGAAATAAAAGCAGATTCAATTGATTTTGACGGCGTAACCAGGGAAGCTAAGTTTTTCGATAATGTTTCCCTCTCTTTCGAAAAAAATACGGCACAATCGCAATTTGCTCAGTATTTCCACGAAAGCAAAAAGATAATCATGCTCAAAGAAAAAGATTTTATGCCTGTAATGAACTATCTTGGAGAAGGAGAGTACGAAGCAAAATTTACGGCGGAAAAAATAGTTATGACCCCTGAAAACAAAAAGATCTATTTCGAAAATAATGTATGGTCACAGATCACAAGAAAGGCCGGTATATGAAACTAAAAGCACGGGACTTAGTAAAAAGTTTTAAAAAAGGCAAAAAGGCGGTAGACGGAGTAACTCTTGAAGTTAACAAAGGTGAAATCGTAGGATTGCTCGGCCCCAACGGTGCAGGCAAAACCACTATTTTCAAGATGATCGTAGGTTCCCAAACACCTGATTCCGGGAATGTTTTTATAGGTGAAAAGGATATAACAGATATGCCGATGTACATGCGCGCCCGCTCGGGCGTATCCTATCTGCCTCAGGAGCCATCTATTTTCCGCAAGCTTACGGTAGAAGATAATTTTATTGCTATTACTGAGTTTCTGAAAATGGCGAAGGAAACCAGGCAGACAAAAATAGAGAACTCGATAAAAGAATTCGGCCTGGAAAAACTGCGTAAGCAGAAGGCCTATTCGCTTTCAGGAGGAGAAAAAAGGCGCACAGAAATTGCCCGGGCTCTGCTTATTGACCCGGTTTTTTTATTATTGGACGAACCATTCGTCGGCATTGACCCGATAACGGTAACAGAAATCCAGTCCATGATAAAAGTGCTGAAAGAAAAGGGCATAGGAATACTGATTACCGACCACAATGTCAGGGAAACCCTGGAAATTATTGACCGCGCTTACATTATTTATGAAGGTAAAATACTTCTGGAAGGCGACGCAAAAAGCCTGCTCAATAATCCGGAAGCAAGAAGGTTATACTTAGGAGAGAAGTTCCAAGTTTAATAGGGGGAAAAATGAAGATAAGTATAGTCACAAGAAATGTAAAGCTCACGAAACCGCTGGAAGATTATGTTGAAAAAAAAGTCGAGAAACTGACGCGTTACCTGGTCAACCAGATTATTAATGCGCAGGTGAAGATGGAAGTGGAAAAGTACAGGCAGATAGTGGAAATTAAACTTCACATAGAGGGCCACATTTTTAAGGCAAAAGAAGTTTCTTCCGATATGTATGCGGCGGTCGACCTTACCATAGACAAACTGGAAAGGCAGGTAAATAAATTCAAGGAGATTCAAAAGGGACATCACAGCAAGCACCCGGCGAAGCAGGAGATTTATTCGCTCCCGGACTCTGATTTTAAGGATATTGAGGGCACAAAAAGGCAGGATTTAAAAACATTTTCCCCGAAACAGGCGTTAAATGAAATGGACGCCCTTGACTTGAACTTCTTCGCTTTTATAAACAGGTACACAGACAAGATTACGATAGTCTACAAAAAGGAAAAGGACGGCAACGGCTTGCTTGAATTAAACTACTAATATAAAGGAGGAATAAACAAGTTGATAAAGATTTTTGAGTTTTTGTACCCGAAAGCAATAATTCTTGATCTTCAGTCAAAAGACAAGAAAGGCGCGGTAAACGAGTTAGTTGAATGCCTGGTAAAGGAAAAGAAATTAAAAGATTCCCTTAAAGCTATCTCAGCGGTGATGGAGAGGGAAAAACTTGGAACTACAGGTGTGGGACAGGGAGTAGCAATTCCGCACGGAAGGACTGATGTTGTCAGCGAGCTTGTAGGTGCCGTGGGCATTTCTAAGCAAGGCGTGGAATTTGAAGCCCTTGACGGTGAGCCTGTATATATTATTTTTTTACTGCTCTCTCCCCCGGATTCAGGCGGACAGCATTTGCGGGCTTTGGCGAAAGTTTCCAGGCTCTGCAAAGACAAATTTTTCCGGCAGGCGCTGATGGAATCAAAGACCAAAGAAGAAATATTGAAAATTATCCAGCAGGAAGATGAGCTTTAAAACATTATGATAAAATATTCAGTAGGCGATTTGCTGAAAAACAAGGGTAAGGCTTTGTCCTTGACTCTTTTAAGCGGAAAAGACGGACTTTCGAGGCCGATTGTTCAGCCGGAGATAAACAGGCTCGGCCTCGCTTTGTCAGGGCATTTTACGCATTTTCCCGCGGAGCAGATTCATATCTGGGGCGCAGCGGAACAGACATATGCTCAAAATCTTTCCCTGGAAATCCGTTATAAAGTGCTGAAAGAATTGATGAGGTCCTTCCCCCAGATTCCCTGCATAATTGTAACGAAGGATTTTGAACCGCCCAAAGAATTAATCGATTTATCCAACGAATACAATCTCCCGCTTGTTAGGACTCCCAGCCAAACATCCGAGTTTTTAATTGATCTCTTTCTCGCCATTGAGGAGCAGTTAGCCCCTGTTATTCACCTGCACGGTGTATTGGTAGAGATTTACGGGCTTGGCGTGCTTATCACGGGTGATTCGGGAATTGGCAAGTCAGAATGCGCCCTGGAATTAATAAAAAGAGGGCATATGCTGGTGGCCGACGATGTTGTAAAAATAAGGCGGAGGACCAGAGGAGTGCTGGTAGGCAGCGTAGAAAAAATTATAAGCCATCATATCGAAGTCCGGGGCATAGGAATTATAGATGTTAAATCAATTTTCGGCCTGGGAGCGACACTTGATAATGCAAAAATTGAGCTCGTGGTAAAACTTGAAGAATGGAAATCAAGCCAGGAATATGACAGGCTCGGAATAGATGAGAGGGTTACAAATATTTTGGGAACCAGCGTGCCCGAAATTATTATGCCGGTAAGGCCGGGAAGAAACCTGGCGGTCTTGTTAGAAATTGCTGCTTTGAACCAGCGTTTGAAGCAAGGCGGGCATTACAGCGCAAAATTGCTTGATGAAAAATTGATCCAGGCGATGACGAAGGCAGAAAATGATTAATATACTTATTATCACTCATGGAAAGTTAGGCGAAGAATTAGTAAGAGGGGCTGAGATGATAATCGGCCATCATGTTGAAGTAAGCACGTTTCATATACCTCCCGATGAATCCCAGGAATCCCTAAGGGATAAAGTCGGAACAGTTATCAACGGAATTGACAAAGGTGATGGTATAATTGTTTTAACTGATATGCTCGGAGGCACTCCGTGCAATATAGTGCTCCCTTACACTAAAAAATACAACATGGAAATTGTCAGCGGAGTTAATCTCTATATGCTGATCGCAGCATTGATAAACAGGGATAAAATGCCATTGAAAGACCTGGCAAAAAAAGTAGTTGATGTTGGGCGGAAAAATATAATGGATGTGAAGGAAATATTTCTAGGGAAAATAAATACCAAGGCTTGAAAACTTATGCCAATAATTCTTGCACGGATAGACGACAGGCTTGTTCACGGGCAGGTAGTTGAAGGCTGGCTGCGCGTCATAAACGCCGGTTTTATAGTAGTTGTCAATGACGCGGTTGCAGGCGACGAAATGCAGTCAGCGCTCTATAGCATTTCTATACCTCCCGGAATAAAAATAGAATGCCTTACGGTGAGAGATGCTGTAAAAAAGTTTACCTGCGGGTATTTTGAAAAAGAAAAAGTATTGGTGCTTTTCTCAAACCCATCGGATGTGCTTGAATTAATCAAAGGCGGGGCCCGGCTGGATTCAGTAAATGTCGGAGGCCTTCACTTTTCCGAGGGCAAACAGCAGATAGGCAAAGGACTTTCTGTAGACGAACAGGATGTAACCGCCCTGCAGGAAATAGCAAAAGCGGGTGTTGAGCTTGAAGGAAGAGTGCTTCCCATGGATGAACGCCTCAATGTTATTGAATTGATCGCTAAACATTATAAGAAGGAGAATTAGTTACCCCATACGCTTCTAAGCGCGTAACACGGGGTATTAAGAAGGTAGAAATGAAGAAAATTAATTTTATATTCGGCATCCATAATCATCAGCCCGTTGGAAATTTTAAGCATGTACTGGATAAAGGTTATGAGCTGGCCTACAAGCCTTTTCTTGAGTTGATGGAAAAACATCCCTCCATAAAGTGGTCTTTGCATTGTTCGGGGATATTATGGGATTACTTCCGGGAGTTTCAGCCGGAATATATAGATAAAACAAAACAGATGCATGACAATGGCCAGGTGGAACTGATCGGCGGCGGATATTACGAGCCGGTAATGCCTGTCCTTCCAGACAGGGATAAAATAGGCCAGATAAAAAAGATGGCAGAGTACTTGAAGACTGAATTTAACGCTAAGCCCGAGGGACTGTGGCTTGCTGAACGGGTCTGGGAACCGCATCTGCCATCTTTTTTA
>Ga0156457_1031_pt2 | contig 9985 bp, 9 predicted proteins | sample RifOxyA2_FD_111904 | JGI IMG/M metagenome (GOLD analysis project Ga0156457, IMG submission 111904) | Elusimicrobia bacterium RIFOXYA2_FULL_40_6 | reverse complement strand
ATGATGTATTCCGCGAAAAAGGCGTAAATGGAATTAATCCTCTTTGTGTCAGTGTAATCAATAATAATACCGCGCTTGGCGTAATTGCACAGGAATTTAAAATAAAAGGCCCGAATATGACTATCTGCACAGGGTGCTCGTCCGCGCTTAACGCGATAGCATATGGATGCGATTTAATACAAACAAACAAAGCGGATATAGTTATTGCCGGAGGAAGCGAGACACCGATTACCCCGTTTGCGTTTGATACTTTTTGCGCGGCGCAGGTTTTAGCCAAAGGAAACGGCAACCCAAAGACAGTCAGCCGGCCTTTTGAAAAACTAAGGGAAGGCTATGTGCTTTCCGAGGGCGCCGGAGTGGTGGTGCTTGAAAGCATGGAGTTTGCTTTAAAGAGGAAAGCAAAAATATACGCTGAAATCGGCGGATACGGCGTTACTAACGACGGTTTCAATATTTTCAAAATGGAACCAACCGGCAAAGAAGTTGTAAGGGCGATTTTAACCGCTTTAAAAAATGCGGGGTTGACGCCTGAAGACATTGATTACATTAACGCTCACGGGAGTTCTTCTCAGGTTTCCGACAGAAGGGAAACCATGGCAATAAAGGAAGTTTTCAACGGTTCCGCTTATAAAACTCCTATCAGTTCAATAAAATCCATGATAGGCCAGCCCCTGGCTTCCACGGGCGCCATACAGGCGATCACGACCGTGCTTTCAATGAAAAATAAACGGCTTCCTCCTACAATAAATTATGAATACCCGGATCCTGATTGCGATCTGGATTATGTTCCCAATACCAGCAGGGAAGACAATATTGACGCGGCTTTGATAAATTCTTTCGGTTTGGGCGGGAATAATATTTCAATGGTAATAAAGAATTACAACGAAAATTTAGCGATAACAGGAGGTAATTTGGCATGAATTTCGAAACTTATCTTATTATATTTGCAACTATAATTCTCGTAGAAAGAGGAGCAGAAATACTATTTTTTCATAAAGGTAAGATAAAAGGCAAGTTGCATTCTGATTGGACTACCTATCTCATGCCTATCTCATACTTAATATTTGTTATTGCAGTTGTGGTAGAATATCTTGTCATTAAGAGAGAGATGAATATGATGGTAACCGCTATAGGCCTGTCACTATGGATTTCAAGGTTTTTTATTAAATTTTGGGGTGCAAGGACTCTTGGGAAATTCTGGAGTTCCCATATAGAAATCAGGGATTCTCATAAATTAGTAAATACGGGCCCCTATAAATATCTAAGGCATCCGGTGTATTTCAGCAACATAATAGATTTTATCGGCCTGCCGATGATTACAAATTCTTACTATGTTTTGTTTTCCGGGACTATTATTATGATTCTTTTAATGATACTAAGAATACCATTTGAAGAAAAAGCTTTAATCTCAAAACTTGGTGATGAATATAAGGAATATCAAAAAGAAACTTATGCTGTAATTCCGTTTATATTTTAATAGGTACGAAAGGAGTTTGTAATGGGAAATAGCGAATACTTAAAACGATTTACAAGAAATATAGGTTTGCTGACTGAAAAAGAGCAGTTAAAACTAAAAGATTCAACCGTAGCAATCGCAGGAGTAGGAGGAGTTGGTGGGTTTCCGGCCGAAAGATTAGCCAGGTTAGGCGTAGGGTGTATAAAAATTGCTGATCCGGAGGTTTTTACTGAATCGGACTTAAACAGGCAGTTTGGTTCAAGCACAAAAACATTGGGGAAGAAAAAAGTTGATGTTATAAGTGAAATTTTGAAGGACATAAATCCGGAAATAAAGGTTGATGTTTATCCGGAAGGCGTAAATAAGGGGAATATAGATAATTTTCTTGACGGCGTTGACCTGGTAATAGATGCCATCGAATTTTTTACTTTTGAAGCAAGATTAGTTCTGTATCCCAAAGCAAGAGAGAAAGGAATTCACATAATTTTATCAGGAGCTACCGCTTTTGGGAGCCCCTTGATGGTTTTCCCTCCCGATGGCATGAAAATGGAAAAAATATTTGGTTTGGAAAATTTAGGAAACAAGCCCATTGATTATTTGTCCATTTTTAGGAAATTTTATAAGGAAATGCCGGAATTTGTAACAGAAGAAAAAATTAGAAAATTCGTAAACAGGGAAAGTCCCGCGTCTACATTAAGCCCTACATGCGCCCTGGCGGGTTCCTTACTGGCGGAAGAATCATTATTTTTACTGTTAAGAAAGAGAGAACCGCTGGTAGTTCCTAAATGTGTAATGATAGATTTGGCTAAACGAACTTTTATTGAAATTGATTTAATGGGGGAAAATAAACAATGAGAATTTTATTAGTGCAGCCGCCGCTTAATCCGAACATTATTGGAGCAGGGACCATGTATCTGCTTGAGCCTCTGGCTCTTGAATCTATTGCAGCCAGCATACCGGAAGAACATACTGTAGAAATATTGGATTTAAGGTTAGAAAATACTCTGAATCAAAAAATAGCTGCATTTGCACCGCATATTATTGGCATAACAGCTCTTACCCCGGATGTTTATACTGTGAACGGAATATTTGAAAGTATTAAAAAGCAAAATAAAAATATTTTAACCGTAGTGGGCGGGCAGCATGCAAGCATTATTCCGAATGATTTCAACCGGGAATATATAGATGTTATTGTAATAGGCGAAGGGCAGGATTCATTCAAAGAATTGATAGACGCCTATAAAGAGTCCCGGGATTTTTCTGAGATTAGGGGTTTGGCCCTGCCAAAAAAGGATAAATTATTTTTCACGGATAAAAGAGAACCCGTGGCCAATCTGGATTTGCTTCCTTTTCCTGCAAGAAATCTTATAAAAAAATATCATGGAAAATATTTCCGTGCAGGTTGGAAACCGGTAACTTCCATAATTACTTCTCGCGGCTGTCCGTTTAGGTGCAATTTTTGCTCTGTGTGGAAACGCGAAGATGGAAAGTATAGGACCAGAAGCGCTGAGAATGTAGTTAATGAGCTTCTTACCATTGAAGACAAATTTATCAGTGTCGGCGATGACAATTTTCTTCATGATGTAAAAAGAGCTGAGGAAATTTACAGGTTGATAAAGGAAAAGGGAATTAACAAGACATTTAAGCTGATTGCCAGGTCTGATACTATTGTAAAACATCCTGATTTGATAGAGAAATGGAAAGAGATTGGTACAGAAATGGTTTTAATAGGCATTGAATCATTTAATGATGAAGGCCTGAAGCGCCTCAATAAGCATAATTCCGTTAAAAATAATGAAGATGCTATTGAGATTTTGCATAAAAATGGTATAACAGTTGTTGCGCAGTTTATTATTAATCCTGATTTCACAGAAGATGACTTTAAACAAATGGGAGATTATGTTGAAAAACTAGACCTTTCGCACCCTATGTTTTCAGTTCTGACTCCGCTTCCCGGCACTGAGCTGTTTGAAAAAAGATACGAAGATTTTGTCACTTACAATTATGACTTGTTTGACTATGCTCATTCCATACTGCCGACTAAAATAAATAGAGAAAAATTCTATGAACACCTTGCTGATTTATTTCTTAGAACCTATACGAGCAAGAATACAAGGGAAAACATTGCGCACGTTCCCAAAAGTATTTATGACAGCATATACATATCAATAAGAGGAGCGTATAAATATTAAATGAGTACGAATAGTATTTTAATCAATTATATCGGATATCCTAATGAATTGTTTAATCTGTCTCCGGATAACGGGCTAGCAACACTGGCAGCTTGTTTGATGGAAAAGGGGCACAAAACGACAATTCTGGATTACTCAACTGTTGATACAATAAAAAGGCTTTTTCCTTATCAATATGAAGATAAAATGAAGTCATTAGTTGGGAAAATAATGCTACAGAAGAAACAAGGTATAGAACCAGACAAATCAGATTTGGATAGTTTTTATAAGCTGAATGAAGAAATTAATGAGTACCAGAAACAAAAAGTTCTGGAAATTGCGGAAGAAATCAATCAATTTATAAGTAAAAATAGAATAAATTTTGTTGGTTTTAAACTATGGACTGGTGCGGGTTTTGATGGTTCAATGATAATTGCAAAAGAAATAAAGAGGAAAAACCCTAAAATTCCAATATTTGCCGGAGGACCGCATATTGATTGGTTTAATGAAATGGTATTTGATGTGACGGATGTTTTTGATGCGCTTGCATATGGTGAAGGAGAAGAAACAATTGTTGGATTAGCAGAATATGTTGAACAAAAAGCTAAACTATGCGATATTCCTAATTTGATATATAGAGAAAACGGCAAAATAACTACAACTTTAATGAAAAGAATAGAGGATTTGAACAAAATTCCGGCACCAAACTATGATGAAGATGTTTATCCCGCAATGGGGAATAATCAAAAAATTAAAATTGCTTTAATTGAAGAAAGCAGAGGGTGTCCTAATCATTGTAGTTTTTGTATTCATTTTGTGAAAAGCGGAAGAAAATATCGAACAATGGATCCTAAAATTGTTGTAGATAGGATAGAAGTGCAGACAAATAAATATGGGATGAAAGCATTCAGGTTTGCCGGGTCAAATCCTCCTCATTGGTTAGCAAAAGATATTTCTGATGAAATATTAAAAAGAAAGTTAAAGATAATATTTTCTGCGTTTGCTCATATAAGAGGTATTAAAAAAGATTATTTTGAAGCACTAAGGAGATCGGGATGTTGTGCCTTGGGATTTGGTATTGAATCTGGTAGTTCAAAAATATTGAGAGAAAGTATGAATAAAAGATTTACCAAAGAGCATATAAAAGAAACAATAAAGATGTGTAAAGAATCTGGGATTTCAGCCATAGCAAGTTTTATTGTGCCGGCTCCTTTGGAGACCGAGGAAACAAAAAAAGAAACATTTGATTTAATCGTTGAGGCCAAGCCTGATTCTACGGTTGTGTTTTTTCCTGGGATCGTGTTAGGTACTGAGTGGGAAAAAAATGAAAAAAAATATGGATTTGAAATAAATGATAAAAAAGAAGTTTTTAAAAAAATGATGACTTATAAAGAAAATTCATTAGCACCTTCAGTGTTATTTTTGCCATTTTCCTATTACAATTTAAATGGCAAATCTTTCAAAGTCATAGTTGAAGAAACTGCAGAATTTGTGAAGGATTTAAAGAAGAATAACATTGTAACCCAGATTTTTGATCAAATATTTCTAATAGCAAGGATTTTAAATGAAAATGTACAGGAATTTCAAAATAAAACAATAGGCTATCTAAGATCAGGTTCTTATGAAGAAATTAAGAGAATAGTTGGAAAAGTAAATAATATGCAGTAACAGTCCTGTATTATTGAAAAAAAACATTTCTTTTAGTATATTATAAAACTGATCCAAATATTCTGCTGTATTTATAGGAATATATGAATTTTACCTTCCATTCATTTCCCTGGTTGTTTTCTGCGGCAGTAAATATTGCACTTGCTGGATTTGTTTATTTTAAAAATAGAAATATTAAGCTTAATAATATATTCGCCATATTTGCACTTTGTATAGCAAGTTGGTCATTGGCAGTTTTTGGCGTCTATATCGCTCCTGATGAAATATTTGCAAAAGTATGGACTGATTATTTCCGCGTAGGATTAATATTTATCCCTGCCTGCGGGTTCCATTTTATGGTTGAACTTACCCGGGATGTAAACAAAAGAAGAAAAAGATTAGTCCAATTATCCTATCTTATCAGTTTTGCGTTTTTTATTTTAAGCTGTATCGGGTTATTTACGAAGGAATATGTAAAAGTGGGCTGGGCTTTTGCGCCCAAACCGACAATACCGTACATTTTGTTTCACATGAACCTGATATTTTGGGTTCTACATGGAATAATCCTAATCGCTATAAGCTATTTTAAGACAGATTCGCTTCTGATCAAAAGTCAGTTCAAATATTTTTTTGTCGGAATTTTTGTTACTCTGGTATTGGCATTTTTTAATATGTTCCTTACATTTGGGATATTGGTGTATCCGGTAGGCGGTTTTGCAAGCATTTTTTGGACAGCGCTTGTTGCATATGCCATTTTAAAATACCAGGCGTTTGATATCCAGGTAATAGTCAAAAAAGGTATCGTTTATACAACGCTGTCAGCCTCCATTCTGATAGTTTATTCTTCTATAGTAGGAATATTTTATTACATATTCGGCGGCAGGATAACACAGCAGAGTTCTATACTCATTGACGCTCTTGCGGCTATGGTTATAGCCGCAATTTTTTCACAATTAAAAAATTCAGTACAAAGCATTGTTGACAGGTTGTTTTACCGCGAGAAATACAATTATCAAAAAGTTGTCAGCGAGTTTACCTCAAACCTGTGTTCTATTGTACTGCTGGATGAACTGCTGGATTATATTCTTTCAGTTATAAATGATACGATGCATGTTAAGAATGAATATATTTTTCTTTTGAATGAAAACAAATCAAAATATGTATTGAAGACTTCCAGGGGCATACGCCTGAAACCGGATGAACTGTATTTTGAGCCGGATGATTGCCTGGTTGTGCGGCTGAATAAAAACAATAAAATATTTTTAATGGGTGAACGGGAAACCGGCGATCAGGCCTTCGATAAATTAAAAAAACTCCAAAGCATACTCGTGATTCCATTAAAACTGAAAGATGAAATTATCGGGTTTATTGTTTTAGGCGAAAAAATGTCCGAAGAGCTCTTTGATTACCAGGACCGGGAATTGCTTATGACCCTGGCCAGCCAGGCATCGGTGGCTGTAGAAAATGCCCGCCTTACAGAAGACATGAGAAATTTTGAGAAAAACCTGCACCAGACTGATAAGCTTGTGGCTCTGGGCACTATGGCCTCCAGTATCGCGCATGAAATAAAAAACCCGCTGGTTTCAATAAAAATATTCACTCAGCTGCTTGAAAAGAAATTTGACGAGCAGAATTTCCGTAAAAAGTTCAGCCAAATAGTCGGCCAGGAATTAGACCGCCTGGGAAATATATTGGATAACCTTTCGGGTTACGTCAAATTCCATGAAAAGGAATATCTTCCGGTAAAAATAGAAGTTATTATCGATGATTTACTTGAATTTATGAATCACCAGCTTATCGCTCAAAATGTCACCGTTGCCAAAAATTATACCGGACGTATACCGGCTATTTTAGGCGATGCCGACCAGCTGAAACAGGTTTTTATGAATCTCATATTGAATGCCGTTCAGGCTATGCCGGAGGGAGGCACAATAACAATATCAGTAAACAATGATGAAAATAAAAGCGTAAAAATTCAGGTTGATGATACAGGCCCCGGCATCAACCCGGAAAATCTTAAAAATATATTCAGGCCGTTTTTCACTACAAAGAATAAAGGCACCGGTCTTGGGCTGTCAATAGCCAGCAAAATCATAAGAGAACATAATGGAACCATAGAAACAGAAAGCCCCGTAAAAAAAACCGACCAAGGCACTTCTTTCATAATAAAAATACCACTGATATAAACAGAACAATAGCATAATTAAATGTGCGCATAGCATAAATATTTATGCTTATTATTTTAGTTTTTAAAAATTTCAGAGTCTTTACACGGTTGGCAGGTTTCTTGCATCTAATTATATGTATGGAAGAAATGACAGATCATGCTAAAAAGCTTGAGAAAACGGTTAGTGAATTAAAAGAAACTCTTGTTTCTGAAAGAAAAAAACATGAATTGGAAAAAGAAAAGATCCAGAATCAGCTTTTTCAATCCCAGAAATTGGAGGCTATCGGCATACTTGCAGGAGGTATTGCTCACGATTTTAATAACATATTAACGGTTATTAAAGGGCATTCTGACCTGGCGAAAAAAAGTGTGGATAAAAATTCTGTTGTTTTTGAAGACCTTAATGAAATAACTAAATACGCTGACAAGGCGGCAGGCCTTACAGGGCAATTGCTGCTTTTTAGCAGAAAGCATCCAATGAATATCAAGAGTATTAGTTTGAATAAAATCGTAGAGAACATGCTGAAAATGCTTAAGCGCCTTATCGGAGAAGACATTCATATAAAAACGGACCTGCTGGCGGATTTATGGACTATAAATGCTGATGAATCTAAAATAGAGCAGGTTATAATGAATCTTTCAATTAATGTGCGCGATGCAATGCCCTGGGGCGGAGTCCTGACCATTAAAACGGAGAATGTTAGCCTGAATGATGATTATGCGGAGCTTAATGCCGAGTCCTATCCGGGCAAGTTTGTCAGGCTGTCCATACAAGATAATGGAATCGGGATGTCAGAAGAAGTTTTACAACATCTTTTTGAGCCTTTTTTTACTACAAAGGATTCAGGCAAGGGCATAGGGCTAGGCATGTCCGTAGTGTACGGCATTGTAAAGAAGCACAAAGGCTGGACAAATGTTTACAGCGAGCCGGGCAAAGGGACCATATTCAAAATATATATTCCTGCTTTTTTATCTCATGAAAAAGAAGATACGGTTACGAAAGAAAAAGTTGAGTATCATGATGTTTCCGGGCATGGGGAAAGAATTTTAGTTGTTGAGGACGATGAGGCAATCAGAAGGTATGTTAGTAAGGCCCTTTCGATTAACGGTTATACGGTATTTTTGGCCGGGACTGCCCAGGAAGCGCTAGAAACCTATAAGAAAGAAAACAAAAACTTCAGCCTTGTTTTAAGCGATGTTATCCTGCCGGATAAAACAGGCAATGAACTGGTTACCCTCCTCCAGGCAGATAGAGAAAAATCAGCCGGGCTTCCTGAAATAAAAGTAATTTTTACCAGCGGTTATCTAGATGATAAATCGCAATGGGAAAAGATTCAGGAAAAAGGTTATAAATTCCTCCAGAAACCCTTTGAACTCAGTGAATTACTCTCCGCCGTAAAAGAAGTGTTAAGTCCCCAACGGAAATTTAGATAACGCTGTCATCTAACCCCTGTTTTAATTTTTTTAAAAACACGAGTATTTCTTCATTATCTTTATATAAAAACTCTTGCATGTCACTTCTCAGCTTATACGAGTTTTCTGAAGTTTCGTTTGTCAGAATTTGTCTTACTTTGGTTATTGTTTTTTTATTGGACATTTTTACAATGTCTCTGCCGAGCAGTCTGATATTTGCCTTGTGAACATCAAATTTTTCTTCCTTCAGGAGAGTTTCTTCACTTTCATATAATCTGTCTGTGTCTGTAAATTCATAGTTTTTCAACATAAAAAGCATGTCCTGGGCGTCCTTTTTTCTATCAGGATATTTTTCTTCCCACGAAATTAATTTCATAACGAACAATCCGGGAATGGTAGGTATTTTTATATCCAGTTCGGGATTATCGTTTATCCGTATTGCTGGCGAATAGCGATACGCTTCTTCAAATCCTAAAACACTTAGAAAAATGTTGTCTTTGGGATGATATTCAATTTTCATATCAGCATTGGCAATTGGACCAAAAGGTATGATGTCCAGGATAATTTCATTTCTCTTGTACCGGTATATCAAATTTGTTTTATCAAACCCGCAGGAGCTGGTTAATGTGCCGGCCAGCAGGTCAAATTTACTCAAATCCGGAATCCGTATTCCTATATCAATATCTTTTGTTGCCCTGGGTGGTTTAATTTCATAGCAGTGTTCATAGATAATATCCCTCGCCATAGCGCCTACCAGAAAGAAAGGAATATCCAGTTTTTTGGCAATTGTGCTTATTGTTGATAAAACATTGATAAGTAATGGGTCAATTTTCCCGGATATATTTAGTAACATATTCTTTTAGGAGAAAATCTGCAGCTACTATATTTCTTTGGTCTCCTGTTGCAATTAGGTCCGCGTAAACAAGAATAGGCGGAACCGTTTGTTCGGCGTCATCATTTTTAGGATTCCAAAAATAATCATAAATTTCAATGGTTCCATGCGTGTCCATTTTCAGCTTGTAGTCAAACAAAAATCTATTTAAATATTCTTTTTTTATATATAGTGTTGTAATTTGAGGTTTTAAAATATTTGTAAGTTTTTCTGCCGCAGTTTCGCCTCCAGTTCGTATT
>Ga0156457_1055_pt1 | contig 9989 bp, 10 predicted proteins | sample RifOxyA2_FD_111904 | JGI IMG/M metagenome (GOLD analysis project Ga0156457, IMG submission 111904) | Elusimicrobia bacterium RIFOXYA2_FULL_40_6 | reverse complement strand
TCTTATTCAGGTTTGAAATCGATATTCTTGATTTTAGCTCAGGATTCTGCAAAAGAGATTTATTTTTCAATACAGCGTAATCTATTTTCTTCTCCTGATATAAGATATTTTCTTCTAACTTGAATTCTTCGCTTGCAGATTTTCCTAACAACAGGTTAAACTGCGATTTTACAACCTTCATTTCTTTTTCTATAAGAATTAACTCGTTTTCTGCCTGGGACAGCTCAATTTTTGCCCGCAATAATTCATTCAAATATATACTACCCGATTGATATTTTACCTGAACACTATCGAGCAGTTTCCTTACAAGGTCGAGGTTTTCTCTCGCAATCTCATTTCGCTTCTGAATCAACAGAAGTTCGTAATACTTTTCTTTGACTTCCAGTTCAATATCCAACCGCATAGATTTTAATTGTTCTCCAGCGATTAATATCAGGCCTTCAGCAATATCCTTGCGTTGTGTCCTTTTACCGAATATCTCCAGTTCCTGGTTCAAACTAAGTTCATAATTACTCACCATAGAATCGGTTATGTCCGGAACCTGGAAGTCAACAGAGGGGTTTGCATACGCACAGGACTGGACAAGTTTAGATTTTGCGGTTTCTATATATTTTCTTGCATTTATTACTCTTGTGTTGTTCTCATCAGCAATCGCCAGCGCCTTCTTTAGAGATAGTCTCTCCTGCGCATTCAATAAATTTACGGATACTCCCATGAATACAGGAAGTATTAAAAATAACCTAAATTTCATTGTCATAACACCTCGCATTTCAATATAAAAAATATTGAAATAGATTAAAAACATTAATTAATTGAATTAAAAAGATAGAGATTTGTTTTGGAAATTGATAGTTAGGCTGAAACTTTGGGAGGATGCTCTATATCAGAATCAAAAATTTGGTCATTGAAGTTGTTTTGCACAAAAACAGCATAAGTAACCTTTAAAAGTGAAGTGGTTATTACGCCGCCTGAAATAACACTATGATCCTCGGAGTTGCAGCAAACAATACAGTGGTGTCCATCATTTTCAGAAAAGCAATTATCACTGCAAACACATACAGCGGCTAAGGAAATTGCAAACAAAATCAATATGGCGGTTATTTTATTCATTATTCTTTACTGCATCATTAAATCTTTAACAAATACAACTCTTATGGATTTATACTATACAAAATCCTCTTTGTCAAGGGTATAATTATGCTACTTTTGCATTACACTATTTCCTATGAATTAGATGCTAATAAAACTAATTGGATTCAGGATCTAAAATCAAAAAATGGAAAAACAAAGATTTTGGCGGTTACGCCGGATGCCTGTATTTTCTTATCAGTTTTACCGCTTCAAACATTATTACGCTTGTTATACCGGCGCAGAAACATATTGCCAAATCAACATCGTGCAGGACACCGAATTTAAACAGAGTCCGCAGAAACGGAACCTCAACACTGAGAAACATGAAGATAACCGCGCCTGCCGTTATCCATAACAACGCTGCATTTTTTTGCCTTAGAATGGCAGGCAATGCAAGTATCCAGGACCTGTTGGATACAATCAGGCCAAGATTTCCAACTATTAATGTTGTAAATGCCAGCGCCCGGGCTGTTTGAACGCTTTCACCCAGTTTTTGTGACACAACAAACACTCCCGCAACAATTGAAAACAGAATCATCCCCTGCAGCAAACTGTAAAAAACGTTGGAAAGTGAAAAAAGCGGCTCCCGAATACTTCTCGGCGGGCGGGACATTACGCCTTTTTCTTCTTTCTCGGCCTCAAACACCAGTGAACAGGCCGGGTCAATTATTAATTCAAGAAAAACTACATGAACGGGGAAAAGTATAAGGGGCAATTTAAAGATTACCGCAAACAGGCTTAACCCGGCAATGGGAACATGTATTGCAAGTATGTAGGAAATAGCTTTTTTTAAGTTATCAAAAATTCTGCGGCCCATTCTCACCGCGGCCACTATGGACATAAAATCATCATCCAGCAACACCAGCGATGAAGATTCCCTGGCCACATCCGTGCCTCGCCCTCCCATGGCTATACCGATATTCGCCGATTTAAGCGCGGGCGCGTCATTGACACCGTCGCCTGTCATTGCTACTATCTCGCCTATTTTTTTAAGCACATTTACAATACGAAGTTTCTGTTCAGGCACAACTCGCGCGAAAATATTAACATTTTTTATTCTTAACTCAAGTTCACCTTCATTCATGCCGTCTAACTCGGGGCCCGTGATGATATCGGGAATATTTTTAAGCCCTATCTGGGCAGCAATATTTTTCGCGGTGCCCGGATAATCGCCGGTTATCATTATTACCCGTACTCCCGCCTGGTAGCATTCTTTTATCGCGTGGGGAACCTGCTCGCGAACGGGATCAGCCAGGCCGATTAAACCCTCAAACTTAAAATTAAATACGTGCTGTTCTTGTGGTAGAATTGACGACTTAAACACTGCTTTTGCCACACCTATAACTCTTAACCCATCATCCGCCATTTTTTCTATTGACAATTTAAGTTTATCCGTTGACTGCTTATCCAAATGACACAAATCGGCTATCGCTTCCGGCGCGCCTTTGGCGGCTATAACATAATCTTCGCTACCCTGCCGTTTCCATACGCGCGACATAGCGAGCAAGCTTTTTGACAGAGGATATTCCTTCACCATTTCCCAGTCGTAATGCACATGCTCAGTATCTTTAAGGTATATATCATTTAAATCTCGGATTGCTCTTTCCATCGGGTCAAACGGGTCAGTATGGCTGGCCAGGGTTCCATATTCAATTATTTCGTGGCAATTTTCATGCAATGCTACCCTGTTAGGAGCGATTGCATCATAGAACGCTTCTTTAACATAGAGCTTGTGAACCTTCATTTTGTTTATGGTAAGCGTTCCGGTTTTATCAACGCAAAGGACAGTGGCAGCACCGAGAGTTTCAACCGCGGGAATTCTTCTCGTAAGAACTCTCTTCTGGGATATGCGCCAGGCGCCCAATGAAAGAAATACCGTAAGGACTACAGGAAATTCCTCAGGTATCATGGCCATGGCAAGCGTAAGGCCTGCCAGGAATCCGCCGAGCCAGTCGGCTCTTGTCAAACCATAAACTATAACAACTATCAAACAAAGGATTCCGGCGGATACTCCGACAATTTTTACGGTCCGTGAAACATCTTTTTTAAGTAAAGTTTCTTCCTCTTCAATTGATTGGAGCGATTTCCCGATTTTTCCGATTTCTGCGTAAGCACCCGTAGCGCGCACCCGGGCAATACCCTGGCCCGCGACAATCATTGTGCCGGAAAATATATACGGCTGATTGTCCCCGCCGGGTTTGATTACTTTCTGGTTAAGCTGACTATCGTCAGCAGGATATTTTGAAACCGGTACCGATTCTCCTGTCAAAAGGGACTCGTCAACCGTGAGGTTCAGCGCTTCCAACATAACAGCATCGGCAGGAACCCTGTCGCCCTCAGCAAGTATTATTATGTCATCGCGCACAACTTCCCTGCCTGCAATTTTTATTTTTTCGCCGTCACGGATAACCGACGCCCTCGGGCTTGTCAGGTCCCGCAGTGCTTCCAGCGCCCTCTCGGTCTTTCGTTCCTGGTAAAAAGTTATACCCATTATAACGAATACAAATCCAAGCAGTATCAGCGCTTCCCTTACGTCTCCGAGAACAAGATAGATGGAACCGCAGGCTACCAGCAGCAAAAACATGGGCTCTTTCAAAACTTCCAGCGCAATAATCCACACACTGCGCTTTTTTGCTGAGGGCAGTTCGTTATAACCTTCTGTCTGCAGGCGCTTGAGGGCTTCTTCCTGCGTAAGCCCGCTTAAAATATTATTTTTCATTGAATAATTCTAACAAATAAACATTTCAGAAGCAAAGGTCAATCATACCTTCTTATGTAAACCCATTTCCCGAGCTTGACAACCTGCGCACGCTTTATGGTTTCGGGGTAATTCTGCCCGGGCCAGTATTCAAAACTATCGGCCATTAAAACATACCTCCACTCTCCCAGGCAGGTAACATTGCCTTGAATGGCGCATTTCTCCGACATATATTGAAAATCAGGGCTTAAAATGCCTATCGGGCAATCAAGGATTAATTTATAGGAATTGTTTTTCGGGACATACCGCAAATTCGGATAACCCATTATTTTGGTCTGGTGAATACTGTATAAATCCTCAGGGAAAATATCCTGCAATTTTTTCGGATATCCCTTAGTCCTCAACTTGTGGTTTTCCAGCGCCTGTATCAGCGGTTGCGCGGCAATTCCAGCTTTATAAAATTCATTCATCCGGATCTTGTTATAAGAAAGGAAGGAGAGTATCAGCATAAGGTACATCCATAACGCCCCCCAGGCAAGATAACTGGTGGCTTCGCTGTGCCTTTTTATCAGGTCAATAATCAATAGTACGGGAACAATAAAAGATAGGCAGAAAAAGACAGGTATGGCAATGAAAAACGCAATAACTAACAGAAAATGGGTTATTCTTATAAATCCCTGGGGCAGGTTAAAAAGCGAAAGTGACGCGAATATTGTTAAAATAAATAAAAAAAACACCCAGATAACGCACGGAATAAGCACTTTTTTCAGATTATCCCGGAAGAAATAAAAGAGCACAAATGATACAAACAAAACCAGTGATGTTAAGATAACAAACAATATGTTTTCAGTCATAGTTATTTTTTCTTTTTCTGGATTATAAACAACGAAGTTATTATAAGAAATGCTCCCGAAAAAATAAAAACTGAACGGATCCCGAACATAACAGCCACCAAGCCCCCGCTGAGAGAACCGACGGCCCCGCCGATAGCCCCGGCGCTTGATGCCAGACCGAATACAACGCCTTTTTTATCCAATGAAGTGTTTTTAGCCATGATGGTATAGGCGCTGGGTATGATGCCGGCTACAAAGACCCCGAACATGACCCTTATGAATAAGAGCTGGTTCGGCGTCTGGGCTACAAACTGCAGAAGGGAAAATATTCCGGCGTATAAAAGCGATTTGACTAAAATGTTATTATAACCTTCGCGGTCTCCTTTTTTTCCCCAGAAGGGTGTAAATAAAAACTGGCTTACTGCGGTAGAGGCAAATATTATGCCGGTCAAACTTGCGATACGCAGAGTTACCCCTTTTGCCAGCAGTTCTACAAACAGCGAAAATACCGGCTGGATTATAAAAAGTGAAACCTGCATCGCCAGAACAGCAATAAACATGGTCCGCAGGGGCCCTGAATTAAGGACATATTTCACATTGTCAAAAAAACTTACTTTTTCTTCTTTCGGCGCGGTTGTTTTACTATCTGTTATAAACCACATGCTTGCAATTACGCATATCAAATGAGCTGCCGCGATAATTAAAAATACTTCCCGGTACCCAACAAGATCCGCTAAAACTCCGCCTATCAAAGGGCCGGCTATGCCGCCGGCTACCGCTGAAGTTTGCAGTGTTCCTAAAGTAACTCCTAATTTGTCCTTTGGCGACATATTGGACATCAATGCCATGCTGGCGGGATAATATCCGACTAATATTCCGAATAAAAGCCTTAAAAAAAACAGGTCATAGACACTGCGCGCAAAAACCATCAGCGTGAAAACAATAGTAATTCCAATCAGCGCGCGGTTTATATTTATCTTGTGGCCGTATTTATCCCCGACCATTCCCCAGACCGGGCCCATCAGGCAGATGAATACAAAACTGACCGAATAAATCATGCTGGACCAGAATTCAAGGCTTTGACCGGCAGGAGTGCCGACTTCACGGATAAAAAAAGGCAGGAATGCCAGGACACTTGTTATTCCGGCATTGGATATGAATATTATTACCGACAGGGTAATTAGATTTTTCTTCCAGGAGCTCATTTGAATAAATTATACTCTTTAGCGCACCTGGAGTCAATTCAAGGGTTAAGGGCTCTTATTATTTTTACAATTCTTTTATCAGCGATACGATAACAGTTCTGGACACCTTCCCTGCGGCACACTATTACGCCATTATGCCTCAAAATAGCCAGGTTTTGTGAAACCGTGGATTGCGGAAGACCGAGCTGATCAACCATTTTATTTACGTTGCACCCGTCATTTTCAAGTAATCCGACAACGATTTGCAATCTTAGCGGATGTCCCAGTGATTTGAGGATTTCGCTATCCTTTTTGTAATCAATTCCCATCTGATTGCCTCCGAAATGATAATTTGTTCATGATGTTCGAATAAAGATTTTTGAAATCTATTAAAGGGCCTATCTTTATTGCCCCGGCAGGGCACATTCTTTCGCAGCCCGCGAGCCGGTCGCACTTTGTCTCATCTGTAACCATACATTTTTTGTTTTTCTTGTTTATATAAAGTATTTTCTTCGGGCACATACTTACACATACCCCGCAACCGGTGCAGGCCGCCTCATCAATAGTTACAATTTTGTTTGTTCCCATAACCCCTCCCTGTTTTCCTTAATATCCTTATATTACAATATTACGATATATAAGTCAAACAAAAAAACACCCATCAAGAATGCTTTTTTATTTAAACTCCCCGAGAACGATTTCCGTTCCCAGTGTCTCCTTTTAATGAAAGTTCTTTACTTCAATTTTTTGATTTCTGCTATATTTATTCTCTTTTAAGATTCTCCGCGGCGAAATCCCAATTAATCAGTTTGTCAAGAACGGCTGTAACATAGTCCGCTCGGCGGTTCTGATAGTCCAGGTAGTAGGAGTGTTCCCAGACGTCGATATTTAATAATGGTTTCATACCCTTGCTCAACGGTGAATCCGCATTAGCGGTCTTGAGTACCTTCAGCTTACCATTATCCAGCACGAGCCACGCCCATCCGCTCCCGAATTGGGTTGTTGCCGCCTCCGCCAACTCTTTCTTGCATGCATCCACGGTTCCGAAATCGGTTTCTATCTTTTTTTTAAGCGCTGCGGATAGTTCGCCGCCGCCCTTTGGCTTCATGCTATGCCAATAAAACGTATGATTCCAGGTTTGCGCCGCATTATTGAATATCGCGGACTTCTCAGCTTTACCGGCTGTTGCGACTATGATTTTTTCCAAAGTCATCTCAGCAAACTCCGTTCCCGCTGACAGTTTGTTCAGGTTATCAACATATCCCTTGTGATGTTTTCCATAGTGGAAACTGATTGTCTTTGCGGAAATTACTGGATCCAGAGCGTTATCCTCGTAGGGAAGGGGTGGTAAGACATGCAAAGTTACATCTGTTTTATTCTTGTTCATTATTTTTCTCCTTTATTCATTCTCTCGACTTACTTCTTCTTCAACTGTTGCAGTCGTGGCGGTTCACCTCCCAGCCATTGCGGATTATTGGCAGTACCGTCGAATATGGACGTGGTCTTGAATGGCTCGTAATCGCCGCACGCACCCGCGCCGGCGGTTTTCGACAAGAGAAGCCGGACATCCTTATCACTCATCCGGCGAAACGTCCGCACTGCTTCGCATGCCTGAGCCAATATTTTCATGCTGTCGATACCCGTTATAACAACGGAAGTAGGTAGATTGAGCGCGTAATGCAGGCACTCGATTGGAGTCGCTGTTTTAGATTTTAGCAGGATCCCGCCCGCCATGCTCTTCATTCCGAGTACTCCTATTCTCCGCCTTAACAATTCCGGGAGCACCTCTTTTTCAAAACTCCGGTAATGTGCGTCCATTACATTGAGAGGCATCTGTACCGTATCGAAAACAAAATCGTGATCTGCCGCTACTTTTAGCATATGTAGATGTATACTTGGGTCTTTGTGCCCAGTGAAACCGATGTATCGGATCTTCCCTGCTTCCCGAGCCTCAACTAGTGCGGCATTGGCCCCTTCTTCATCAAAGATCCTATGAGGATCTTCGTAACGGAGCACTTCGTGGTGCTGGACGAGATCGATCATGTCGACTTGAAGGCGACGGAGCGATTGTTCTAACTGTCTTGCCGCTTCTTTCTTTGAGCGGCCATCGATCTTTGTCATCAAAAATACTCTGTCCCTGTAACCATCACGCAGTGCTTTCCCCATGCGGATTTCGCTGGCACCCTCGTTGTAATCCCAGCAGTTATCCATAAAGTTGATACCGCAGTCTACGGCGGAGCGAATGATACGCAGGCTCAACTTCGTAGACACTGTCTTCAAACCAATATGCCAGCCCCCGAGACCTATCGCCGAGACTTTCTCTCCCGTTCTGCCAAGCGTCCGATAAAGCATTCCTTGCGAAGATGCTGTGTTTGACATAGTTTTTATTCCTTAATGAATGCGAGCAGGTCGGTATTGATCTGTATACCGTCTTTCGTCGTTATCATTCCCATTATATTTTCTCCTTGCTAAATAAAACATTAACGGCAATGGATTTTCTGTTCCGTAAAACTGATGGTCCGGCTCATCATATCAACTGTTTCAACAGGGTATTTACCTACGGCAGTTTCGCCGGAAAGCATGACATAATTCGAACCGTCCAGGACAGCATTCGCGACATCGCTGACTTCCGCCCGTGTCGGCCTGATATTTTCCGTCATGCTTTCAAGCATCTGCGTGGCTGTAATTACCGGTTTCCCGGCACGATTGCACTTTCTTATGATCATTTTCTGCACGGCCGGCACTTCGTAGATAGGAATAGAAACACCCATATCTCCGCGAGCTATCATGATTCCGTCCGATACTTTCAGGATCTCATCAATATTATTTATTCCGTCGCGATTCTCAATCTTCGCGATAAGCTTACCATGGTAATTATTCCGCTCCAACTCTTTTCGCACGTTTAAGATATCCTGCTTGTTTCTCACAAAGGACTGCGCAATATAGTCCACCCCTTGCTCTGCGCCAAATTCAATGTCAGAAACATCTTTAGCCGTCAAGCCCTTGAACGGTAAAACAACATCGGGAATATTGATCCCTTTATGTTCCTTTATAATCCCCGGGATAAGCACTGTCGCGGCAAAATATTTACCTGTATTCCTTTTTACCTGTAAAGCAATGTTCCCGTCATCGATGAATATGCGGCTCCCTTCACTGATATCGGATAACTCACCGGCATAATCAAATGGTATCATTCCTATACTGCTCGGATCAGCGTTTGTAAGATATACGGTTGATTTTCTTTTAACCTCTAAACCACTCTTTAATTTACCGACCCGTATCCGGAACCCTTCCAGGTCCTGAAGTATCCTGATATGCCGCCGGTACTTTTTGTTTAAAATCCTTATATTCTTTATCCGTTTCATGTGTTCCACCCTGGAACCATGAGAAAAGTTCAAACGCGCAACAACCATACCTGAATACATCATTTTCTTCAGTACTGTAATCGGGTCGCTTGCCGGCCCGATTGTACAGATTATTTTCGTTTTTATCATGAGGCTGATTCCGTCCTAATTACCACCTTTATCGCATGTTGTTTGGCAGCGTTCGCGAAAGTATCATATGCTTTTAATATTTCCGGCAGTTTGAACCGGTGGCTGATAAGTTTTTTTGCATCAAGCCGTCCCGACAGCACCATCTTGAGCAGCATCGGCGTTGTACCCGCATCTACCAGCCGCGTGGTGAGTGTGATATTGGAACCCCAGAGCTTTTCGAGATGAAACTCTACCGATTTGCCATGAACACCTACGTTTGCAATATGACCGCCAGGGGCGATGATTTCCTGACAAATGTCGAAGGTCGCCGGGATGCCTACAGCCTCTATGGCTACGTCCACTCCGGCGGCTTTCGTCAGAGCCATGACCCGCTCCACCGACTTTCCGTCAGAACTGTTCACGACCTTTGTCGCGCCGAAAGAGCGGGCGGCTTCCAGCCGGTTATCATCGAGATCTATCATTATAATTTCAGAAGGAGAGTAGAGTTGTGCCGTGAGCAGGGTGGCAAGGCCCACAGGGCCGGCGCCAACGATAGCCACGATATCCCCGGGCTTCACCTCGCCTTTCAACACCCCGCATTCCAGGCCGGTGGGGAGAATACAGCTGAGCATGAGCACAGCTTCGTCATCAGCCTCTGGCGGCACTAGGT
>Ga0156457_1022_pt4 | contig 10127 bp, 9 predicted proteins | sample RifOxyA2_FD_111904 | JGI IMG/M metagenome (GOLD analysis project Ga0156457, IMG submission 111904) | Elusimicrobia bacterium RIFOXYA2_FULL_40_6 | reverse complement strand
TTGTATTTAAACACATTAAAATTGTATAATGTTCGGGACAGGGTTACGATTATTTTGAGCGACAATACAAATATTTTCTGGGGCTTCCCTGATAAAGAAGAATTTGAAGCAAAGCTGGATTATCTTGAAAAAACCCTAAAAAAAGCAAAAACTGATTTTGCAAATATTGAGTACATAGACCTCAAACTCTTTCGTGAAGGAAGAATAATAGTTAAACCCCGGGGGGCAAAATGGCAAGAGAAGAATTAATTTGCGGCCTGGATATAGGCTCAAGCCAGATTACCTGCGTTGTAGGTAAAGCCGACGCGTACAAAGATTCCATAGAAGTTGTTTCCTTTTCAAGGACCGCCTGCAGGGGCGTTATCGGCGGCGCTGTGGTAAATATCAATGAAACCGCACTGGGCGTAAAAAAAGTTATCGAAGAAGCGGAAGAAAAAACAGACGCAATGATTCACGATGTTTACCTGGGGATCCGCGGCTCACACGTAGAAACTGTAAACAACAAAGGCGTCCATGCAATTTTAAGAACCGACAAAGAAATTACCGCCGAAGACGTTACCAGCGTAATAGAAAATGCAAAAGCAATCCCCATGTCTTCGGACAGGGTTATCATAGATACTATACCCCAGCAATTCCAGATTGACAGGCAAAAAGGCGTTCACGACCCTACCGGAATGGAAGGAAACCACCTCGAAGTAAATATTCATATCATTACCGCATCGAGCACAACCTTGAATAATATATACAAATCCGTAGCCCAGGCAGGCTTTTCGATTATCGAGCCTCCTATCTACGGGCTTATCGCGGTAGGCAATGTCGTAGTTACCAATGAAGAAAAAGAGCTTGGCTGTTTGATGGTTGATTTGGGCGGGCAAACTACCGGATTGGTTTTTTACAGCGACAGCTGTATAAAATCCAGCAAAGAACTTACCATGGGCTGCGACCTTATTACAAAGGATATTTCACACGGGTTAAAAACTTCCCTCCTGCAGGCAAAAGAAATCAAGGAACGCAACGGCGTTGCTTTTCCAAGCATGCTTAAAGGAAATGAAAATATAGATTACGTAGGCGTTGATGGCAGGACGATGAAAACCACTAACAGGAAGGAATTGTCCGAATACATTGCGCCCCGACTTGAAGAACTGTTCGAAAAAATAACCGAAGAAATTGAAAACCAGGATATTACTCCCCCGGGAATTATTCTCACCGGCGGCGGCTCCATGCTTGAAGGAATAGACAAGGCCTGCGAGAAAGTTACCGGCATAGAAACACGGCTGGGGCTTCCCCAGGGCATAAGAGGGCCCAACGAAATAACATCAAATCCGGCATACGCCACGGCAATCGGATTATTGAAATACCACCCAGGGCAGGAAGAAGTGCGCAGGCCTGGGATGAAGAGCATCGGAAGAATGCCTATGTGGCGCAAACTCAGGGATATGTTTAAATAAGGATTTTCCATTGAAGATAAAACTTCGTTTTGATTCTGAACCATCCAATGATAAAGGCGCCATAATAAAAGTCGTCGGAGTAGGCGGAGCCGGCGGGAATGCCATCAACCGGATGATTTCAACCGGGGTAAGGGGCGTTGAATTCATTGTTGCCAACACCGACAAGCAGGTGCTTTTAAAATCCGAAGCGCCGATAAAAATCCAGATTGGCCCGAAACTTACCCGCGGGCTGGGTGTAGGCGGAGACCCCGAAAAGGGCAGAAAAGCAGCCGAAGAAAGCTACGAAGAAATAAAAAGCGAGCTTGCCGGCGCAGATATGGTTTTTGTAACGGCAGGCATGGGCAAAGGAACCGGCACGGGCGCAGCACCGCTCGTCGCGGAAATTGCAAAAGCGCTGGGAGCTCTGACAGTTGGAGTGGTAACCAAACCTTTCAGCTTTGAAGGCGACCAAAAAGCGAACCTCGCAGAAGAAGGCATAGCAAAAATCCGCGAAGTTACCGATACTCTCCTTGTAATACCAAACGCAAAACTTGAAGGAATAAAAGAAAATATAACACTGCCTGAAGCTTTCCGCCTGGCTGATGACGTTTTAAGGCAGGCCATCCAGTCTATTACCGACGTGATAACTTCAACCGGCGAAATGAATATTGATTTTGCCGACGTTAAAAAAATGATGTCCGGAGCCGGCGAAGCCCATATGGGTGTCGGTGAAGGTGAAGGTGCGTCGAGAGCAATTGATGCGGTGCAAATGGCTTTAAGGTCACCGCTGCTTGAAAATGTTACGATAGAAGGAGCCAAGGGTGTGCTTGTAAACTTTACTACGGCACCGGACCTTACGTTAGTTGAATTCACCGAAGCTATGGAGCTAATAAAGGAACTCGTCAGCTCAGATGCCGTAACACATTTCGGCCACGTAATCTCCCACGATCTGGGAACCAGAATAAAAGTTACCGTAATAGCCACGGGGTTTCCTGTAAGCAAAGCCTACGGTTCAAAAAAAAGAATTATGCTTCCGGCAGAACATGAAATAAAGAAAGGCAGCCTTTCTTCTTCCCATACTTCCATAAATGCTATTGATTTTGAAGACATAAGCAAACCGGCATATTTGCGTTTAAAAAACAGAAAATTAAAATAACTTTTGAGGATAAAATCATGGAACTGCTGACGTTATTCGATGAAATGTTAAGAAAAGGCGCTTCCGATATGCATATAAGGGCTAATTCCAGGCCCTATCTAAGAATAGACGGAGATCTTCACCCTATTGATGAAAATGCTTTAATACAGGGCAATGAAATTGAATTGATGGTTTTAGGACTGATGAATGAAGGGCAGAAAAGATCATTTTATTCAAAATATGAATGTGACCTTGGAGTAACTATTGAAAACAAAGGCCGGTTCAGGATAAATGTTTACAAACAGAGAGGCGAGCTCAATATTGCTATCAGGCACGTTCCCATTCAAATACCTACAATTGAACAATTGGGCCTGCCCAATGCCATAAAAAAACTCGCCGAAAATGACAGAGGGCTGGTACTGGTGACAGGGCCTACCGGGTGTGGAAAATCATCCACTCTGGCATCAATGATTGATCATATCAACACAAACCACGCTTATCATATTATTACCATAGAGGACCCGCTTGAATTTATCCATCAGGATAAAAAATCCATTATCAGCCAGAGAGAACTTAATATTGATACTTTGAATTATCCAGAAGCTCTGAAAAATGTGGTCCGCCAGGATCCTGATGTTGTGCTTATCGGTGAAATGCGCGATTTGGAAACGATGCAAGCTGCCATGACCGCCGCGCAATTGGGGCATTTTGTTTTATCTACAATTCATACTATAGATACAATACAGACGGTAAGCCGTGTCGTTGATATGTTCCCACCGCACCAGCAGACTCAGATCAGGTACCAGTTTGCGGACACGCTTAAAGGAATAATTTCCCAGAGACTGGTTCCCAGGGCTAACGGTAAAGGGTTGGTGCCGGCTGTTGAAATTCTTGTCGCAACTCCGATAGTAAAAAAATACATTGAAGAAAACAACCTTTCCGAAATAAAAAATATAATAAAACAGGGGCAGTACTACGGCATGCAGATGTTTGACCAGGCAATTTTAAAGCTTTACCAAGAAGGAAGAATAAAACTGGAAGACGGCCTTGCCGCGGCGACCAGCCCGGAAGACCTTCTGCTTTCTGTCAGAGGAATTCAGTCCTCCGTAGAATCAGCTACCAATATCACATCAGGCATAACCCTGGAACGCTTTGATAACAAGAAGTAATGTGGCAAATTAATGACAACCTCGCATCCAGCTCCCTCATTTCATCAATAGGCACAGGATTAAACCATTACACCACCACAAAACTTTCCGGAAATATTAATCCACCTTTATTAACTTCATCCAAACAGGTTCACGGTAAAGAAATAAAAATAATTAAAAATATTTTAGACGCGCAAAGATATGACGGATTTGATGGCTTCATTACTAATTTGAAAGGAATTCCACTGGGAGTTTTTACCGCTGACTGCGTTCCGGTATTTCTTGCTGAAAAATCAGGCAAATGCGTGGCTGTTTTGCATGCCGGATGGAAAGGGTTGCACAACGGAATTATAGAAAATGGAGTAGAACTGTTCAAAAATAACTATGGCATTGAGAGTTTTGATATAGTTACAGCTATTGGCCCGCATATTTGTGAGAAATGCTATGAAGTGGGCAAAGAATTTGCTGAGTATTTTCCTAATAGCTATAAAAACGGTCATTTAGACATGTCAAATGAAGCTGTCCTGCGCCTAAAATCAAAAAACATTCCTGAAAAAAATATTGATTGCGCAGATTCGCAACATTTCTGCACTTTCCACAATCCCGACCTCTTTTTTTCCTACCGTAAAGACGAAAAAACCTCAAGATTACTTTCATTGGTACTGATAAAATAACAAATGAAAAAGAAAAAAATAAATTCAGGCACCTTTTTAAAAGAACATATAGACACTATATACAAAGTCACGGGTCTGTCAATTGTGATTCAAAATTATAGCTATTTCCGAAAAACAGACAGGGATCTGCATATAGAAGATTCTTATGCTATACATAGATGCAATTTTTGTATGACTATCAAAAAGAGCAAAGTTGAGGATAAGGCATGTATTGTATATGAAAGAAAATTGTCAGGTAAAGCATGCGGATTTAGAATGCCTTTTTTCACAAAATGCAGGTTTGGCATAGAAGACGTACATCTGCCGATATTGGACAAGAATGAATTTTTGGGTTCTATCGCGTGCGGGCAGGTTTTTATGGAAAAACCATCCAAAGACGGCTTCCACAAAATAGTAAAAACGCTTCTCCCAAAATCACAAGTTGATATTCAAAAGTTAAGATCGGCATATTTCAAAACACCGCATATTACCCGGGAAGTTTTGGATGATATAGTAAACAGGGTCGAGATTTTATCCAGGTACATTGTAGAAAAACATGGAAGAAATAAATTGCAGCAAATGCTGCGAAAAGAATCTGTAAAAGATACAGATATAGAAGCAACCAGCAGGCAGGAGTTGCTTGTAAAAAAAGCTATTGAATTCATTGAAACAAATTTTACCAAAAACATAACAAGGGATGACGTAAGCAGGCAAGTTTACTTAAATCCCGCTTACTTCAGCAGGCTTTTCCATGAGATTACAGGCAAATCATTTACTGATCATTTGATTGAAATGCGCCTGAACAAGGCAAAATTATTGATGAGAAATCCGTTAATTTCAATAAAAGAAGCCGCATTTCGGGTTGGTTTTGAAAACCAGTATTATTTCAGCCGCCTTTTCAAGAAAAAAGAAGGATCTACCCCAAAGACATACCGGGAATCACTCTCCTAAATATCACCAAAGTGTATCTATTTGTCACTATTGTCCATTTACGAAATAGGCAGTACCGGGTATAATAATACCGGAAGCAGATATTTCGTAATCAGCCCGAATCCGGGCGGGAGGATAAGATGAAAGAATACACAAACAGGATCCAGCAAAAATTGAGAGAAGAGGGAGCAGACCTGGTTGGTATAGCTCCAATTGAAAGATTCAAAGATGTTCCGGCAAATCAACACCCAGGTTCAATTTTTCCTGAAGCAAAGTCAGTTATAGTGGTAGGGTTTTTCTTTCCCCGCGGAGCTATCAGGGGCATTGAGGAAGGCACATATTTTATGAATTATGGCGCGCTGGGAAATGCCGCTGACACCTGGTGCCCTTGGTATTTTCATAAGGTAGTGGAACTATTTGAAAAAGAGGGCTGGGAAGCTGTACCAATTTTTCCTCATGCGCCTGAAGCAATAATGAACCAGGGAATTAAGGTATCACCCGACAAACCTGCGCCCAACGTAGGAGTGGACGTGGATTTGGCTGCGGTAAGGGCAGGCCTTGGAGAAATAGGCTATAACGGATTATTCCTGAGCCCGGACTTTGGCCCGCTCCAGAAATTATTTGCAATTGTCACAGATGCCCCTTTAGTTGCAGGCCAGATGCTGGAAAAATCCGTATGTGATAACTGTCTGTTATGTGCAACCAGGTGCCCTCTTGAAGCAATAAGCAAAAGTGATATCAGTATAATAAAGGTAGACAAAAAAACAATGAGGACGGGAAAAATAAATTATAAGAAATGCGCCCGGTGTCAAAATGGAGTTTATCCGTCCCGATATCCTAATACTCCTCCTGACAGGGTTCCGGCTCTATGCGGCAGGGAGTGCCTTGTTCATCTTGAAGAAAAAGGATTACTAAAACAGAAATGGGCATCGGGTTTCCGTAAGAGAAAAACATGGGCAGTTGTTGATGATGAACCGACGCAGAACCTAGAAGGACAGAAACAAGCCGCGACTCTTGGATAAATAATTAAGGGAGGTATTTATGTTAACTTCAGAAACAGTAAAAACAATCGGTAAAAAAGCAGGATATGACCTTATAGGAATAGCCAATATAGAAAGATTTAAAGAAGCTCCAGTTGATATGCATCCCAGTACAATATTTCCTGAAACGAAATCGGTTATTGTTTGTGCAAAAGCGATACCACGTGGTTCTATGCGCGGGATTGAAGAGGGTACCTATTGGAACGGCTATGATTTGTTCGGATATTCAAAATTGAATGCAACAAATATGATTAGGTCTTATCTAATGTGTAAAATGATTGAATGCGAGGGCTTCGAGGCCGTGCCTTTACATGCAGGTTGCACAGCTCAGGAATGGGAAGAGGCTCCGCGCCAAAAACCCAATCCAAACAAAGGTTATGATAACCAGATACATACCCGTATGGCAGCAGCTGCTGCAGGCCTCGGGGAGTTGGGCTGGTCTAAAGTTTTTCTTACGCCTGAATTCGGGCCCAGGATAAGGTTTATGGTTATTCTAACTGATGCTAAATTGGAACCTGACCCGCTATATAAAGGAAAATTATGCAGTAAATGTATGAAATGCGTAAAAGACTGCCCGGGAGGAGCTCTTGGCGGTAAAAAAATAAAAGTTAAAATTGAAGACAGGGTTTTTGAATGGGGAGATGTTGACCTTGGTAAATGCAAATTGTGCCATTTCGGAGTAGACAGGAAATGCGCCCCCTTTATCGCTAAAGATATACCCGGTTTAAGGCTGGATGTAAAAGAACAGCAGATGACATGGAAAGAAGCTCATGATTTTGGTTTTGCCTTGTTCCCCAGAGTTAAATATTATTGGCTTGAGCAGAATTATCACGGAAATTATCCGCCGATTTGCGGAGCTAAAGGATGTATCCGCACATGTATGGATGTTTTAGAAAAAGAAAGAATAATACCCGGTTTTAAAACTCCCTTTATCAAAAGGCCAAGATGGGAACTACCCCTGAAAATAGAGAGAGAAGATAAAGAAAAATGGGTTTATATAAAATAAATTTTCACAACCCCGGCTTCCTCTTTCCTACCTGATTTTTCGTTGATTTTGCTTGTTTAAATTTATATAATCATTGGGCAAAATTAATCTCATTAATCTGTCGTGAATCATGGTCAAAATTCCATCCTTACAAAACAAAAACTTCGTTTTCCTTTCCGAAATCATCGGGTTGCCTGTCTATGACCAGAAAACCCAGAAAAAAATAGGCAAAGTCCACGACCTTTCCGCCACCACCAAGGAAATTTATCCCAGAATTACCGGCATGCTGGTTCATGACGGCAAAAAATATTATTTCCCCTGGAGCAAAATTGCTTCTATTGAATACAATGTTGTCGTTGTAAAGGATATCGAAGAATCTGATATTAAGGAGTTTAACCCGACCGATTGCGATATCCTCCTAAAAGAAACCTTTTGGGACAAACAAATAGTAAATATCTCAGGTTCCAACCTTGTGCGCGTCAATGACATTCAATTGCTCAGGGAAAATGCAAACCTGTGGGTAGCGCATGTGGATATTGGTTTCCGAGGTTTATTGAGGCGGCTTGGCTGGGAAGAAGTTTTCTGCTCAGTTTCCGAATGGCTGTTTGCCTATAAAATAGTTGATAATCTCATCTCCTGGAAATTTGTCCACCCGATAGGCGCGGACGCATCCTGCCCTCCGATGAAACTCCAGCTTTCTCACGAAAAATTATCAGAAATCCACCCCGTGGACCTTGCGGAAATTCTTCTTGATATAGGCGTAAACGAAAGAACCACTATTTTCCGTTCCATGAACAATGTAACAGCCGCAAAAACATTGCAGGAACTTCCAAGAAAAACTCAGATTGAAATGCTTGAAGCCCTTGAAAAAGAACGGGTAGTTAATATATTATCTGAAATGCCTGTTGACGAAACAGTCGACCTTTTAAGCGAAATTTCCGATAAAGCCCAGCATTCCATCCTCGCAAACATGAAAAAGGAAAAAGCAGCCGAAATACGCAACCTGCTGACCCATTCCGAAAAAATCGCCGGCGCTCTCATGAATACCGACTTTCTTGCTGTCCCCATGGGATGGACCGTTGAGCAAACCCTGTCTTTTGTTAAAGAAAACAGCAAGACAGCCGAAAATATTTATTATATTTATGTTAAAGACGATAAAGAATCTCTCGTAGGCGCAATGACTATAAGGCAGCTTTTTCAAAACGAGCCTGCCCGCCCCATCGCCGAAATCATGAAAAAACGCTTAACAAAAGTAAGAATTGACACCGACAGAAAAAAAGTGGCGGTATTATTCGTAAAATATAATTTCAATGTCCTTCCTGTTGTAGACAAACAAAATAAATTAAAAGGCATCATTACAATCAAGGACGCCCTTGAAGCCGCTTATCCTGAAATAAAAGAAGACGCGGAAGTGAAATAACCCATGAAATTTGCACTACCCTTAAGACAAAGGCATTTTTTCAAAAGAATCTGGATTTTCTTCGCCATAATGGGCCCGGGAATTATCACGGCTAATGTCGATAATGACGCCGGAGGCATAACCACCTATTCTCTTTGCGGAGCCAATTTCGGGTATTCCATGCTCTGGAGTTTGATTCCGATAACCTTCCTTTTAGTACTGGTGCAGGAAATGTGCAGCCGTATGGGAGTAGTGACAGGAAAAGGCCTTGCAGGGCTTATCCGTGAGAAATTCGGAGTAAAAATAACTTTTTACCTGATGATAGCGGTTTTGTTTTCCAATTTCTGCGTTGTTTTAAGCGAATTTTCGGGTATTGCGTCCAGCATGGAATTGTTCGGTGTAAATAAATATATTTCTGTTTTGCTTGCCGTCGTTATTGTATGGTCGTTTGTTGTTAAAGGTTCCTACAAATCAGTAGAAAAAGTTTTTCTTACCGCCTGCGTTTTTTATATTGCTTACCTGGTGTCAGGATTCATGTCAAAACCCAACTGGGGACAGGTTATGAAAGAATTCGTCGGGCCGGACATTCGGTTTGAAACCAGTTATCTCATGATGCTTGTCGGCGTTATCGGCACAACTATCACCCCCTGGATGCAGTTTTACCTGCAGGCGTCCATCGTAGAAAAAGGTATAAAAATAAAGGACTACGCCTATTCAAAACTCGACATAATAGCAGGAAGCGTAATGGTAAATGTTGTGGCTTTCTTTATTATCGTTACCTGCGCCACCGTACTTTTTAAAGGAGTAGGATTACATCCTATTCAATCCGCAGCGGACGCCGCAAAAGCCCTCGTGCCTGTCGCCGGGGAATACGCGGGATTTTTATTCGCTTTCGGTTTATTAAACGCTTCACTGTTTGCTTTAACAATATTGCCGCTCTCTACGGTTTTCGTCGTGTGTGAAAGTTTCGGCTGGGAGATAGGGCTTAATAAAACTTTCGCGGAAGCGCCCCAATTCTATGGCTTGTACACCTTTCTTCTGATTTTTGGCGCGGGGATTATACTGCTTCCCGGGATTCCCTTTATAAAAATAATGTTTTTCTCGCAGGTGATAAACGGGGTGGTTTTACCCATAGTGCTTATTTTCCTTTTACTGCTTATTAACGATAAAAAAATCATGGGTGAATATAAAAACACTAAGCTGGACAACTACATCGCCTGGCCTCTTACGATCGTGACCGTCATATTAAGCGTACTCACAATCTTCACTTCTTTTTAAACACAATCAAACAAGATATGAAACTTTTTTATTACATCGACGAAATCCAAAGCAGTAATTTCCCGAAGGAAGGAATTTCCTTTGATGAGGCGCTCGAGCTGATTGATACAAAAAAGGAAGATTTATATTTCC
>Ga0156457_1025_pt2 | contig 10340 bp, 9 predicted proteins | sample RifOxyA2_FD_111904 | JGI IMG/M metagenome (GOLD analysis project Ga0156457, IMG submission 111904) | Elusimicrobia bacterium RIFOXYA2_FULL_40_6 | reverse complement strand
TGCGAACGCAGTGCCGAAGGATCTTCCCTCATTGAAAAAAAATATTTTTTTATTTTTCGTTTTTTGTTTTGCCCTCCCTGCTTATCCGGCAGAAAAAATTCAGGTTGTTTCTAACGGAGATCTTAAAGGCTTTTACCGTACCAGAATCTACAACAACATCAAGTATTTTTCGCTGAAAGACATTTCCGATATCTGTTCGGGCAGCGTTAACTGGTACAAAATATCAGGAAAAGTTGTGCTTACCATTAATACCCGCCACATAACTTTTTATTTCAAATCAAAAGACGTTTCAATCGACTCAAACAAATACACCCTGCCTTTTCCCACTTATATGGTTTCAAGCGACCTCTATATACCGCTGGATTTTTTTCTCAGTATAAAGTTTACCGAAGCTTCCGGCCAAAAAGTTGAATACGACCAGGAGCAGAATATTTTAAGTTTTGAAAGCTCAGTCAATGTTTTTCCTCCAAGGGTATATTCTTATGATGGTTTTACCCAGGTCAATTTTGAAATGTCAGAAAAATTGTCTTACGACATCCAAAAAAAAGCTAAGAATGATTACCAGGTCGTATTTTTCCGCGGAAAAACTGTTTCCGACAAATTATATTTCCAGAACGATCATATAAAAAATATTTCAATCTCAAACGCGCATAACCAGGCTATCTGCAGGTTTAAGCTTGCTGACGATAAGCTTGAAATAAAACCGTCTTTTCTTGAAAATCCTTTAAGGCTTACCCTGGATATTTACCCGCCGGGAATTAAAACGAGCACTGCCGGAGCCGAGGGGGTAAATGTAGAAGCAAGCACAATTCCAATAGCAGCCCCCCAACCAAAACAGGAAGAACCGAAACCGCAAGAAAATGCTTCAGTACACTCCATGCCTACAAAAGCCTTGACAATAGTTGTTGATGCGGGCCACGGAGGAGACGACCCCGGCGCCGTAGGGCCCAACAATACCAGGGAAAAAGATATCAACCTGGCTATTGCGAAAGAAGTCGCCAAGCTGCTTTCCCAGGACGGTTACAAAATCATCCTTACCCGCCAGGATGATACGTTTATACCTCTTGTAGACCGAACACAAACTGCAAATAATAATAATGCTGATTTTTTTGTTTCCATTCACTGCAATGCAAGTTTGAAAAGAAAAGAACAGGGTTTTGAAATATACTTCCTTTCAGAAAATGCAACCGACCCGGATGCTTTAGCAGTGGCAGCAAGAGAAAATGAAGTAGTTAAATACGAAGGAAAGCCCACCACAAAAAAAGAAAAATTGCAGATTCTTCAATGGAGTATGGTGATGAACGAGTACATGAATGAATCTTCGGAACTTTGTTCTTATATTACCGATGATGTTACCTCGAGGATAAACACAAAAAATCGCGGTATTAAACAAGCCGGTTTTTATGTTTTGAGAGGCGCCCAAATGCCGGCTGTGCTGGTGGAATGCGCATTTTTGTCCAACCCATCGGAAGAAATAAAGCTTCATACCAGAAAATTCCAGAAAGATATGGCGGATTCAATTTACACGGGCATAAAAAAATATATATTCAAAAAAAACCTTGACCGGTAGGGCCGGCAAAAAGAGGGGAAATGAAAGTGAATAACAATCTTCCAATAGGAGTTTTTGATTCAGGCGTAGGCGGATTAACTGTTGTAAAAGAGCTGTTCAAACAACTGCCGAACGAATCCATAGTTTATTTCGGAGATACGGCGAGAGTGCCTTACGGCAATAAATCGAAGGAAGTTGTGGAAAAATTTTCCCTTCAGATTTTAAATTTTCTCCTTAAGCAAAGGGTGAAACTGATTGTCGTCGCCTGCAATACCGCGTCCGCATACGCTTTGGAGACAATCTGCAAAAACACAAAACTTCCGGTTATTGATGTAATCGAACCCGGAGCCAAAAAAGCTGTGGAAATTACCTGCAACGACAAAATCGGGATTATAGGAACCGAGGGAACCGTAAAAAGCCAGGCCTACGAAAAAGCAATTAACCGGTTTGCGGACATACGGGATGTAAGGATATTTTCCCAGGCATGCCCCTTATTTGTCCCGCTAGTCGAAGACGGCTGGGCCGACGACTCACACAAAAAAATAGTGAAGGACATCGCTAAAAAATATCTTGCCGGTCTCAAACGATCGGGAATAGATTCTCTTATCCTGGGCTGCACCCATTACCCATGGCTTGAAAATGTAATAGCCGAAATTATGGGCAGGAGAGTAAAACTTATCAGCTCCGCTTACGAAACAGCCTGTTTTGTCAAAGAAACTATGTACACCGAAGGGGTGCTTTCGGAACTAAAAACCGTTCAGCATAAGTTTTTTGTTAGCGATGCGCCTGAAAAAGTAATACAGTTCGGGCAGAAGTATTCTGTAAAATTTATGGACGCGACAAATGTAAAGAAAATTGATATAGAGGCTTATAGCCCTAAATAACCGGAGGAACACCTTGTTCAGCGTAACCACTATCGCAAGTTTTTGCGGGGCGCATAATTTAAGAAACTATAAAGGTAAATGCGAAAACCTTCACGGGCATAACTGGAAAGTAGAAACAACGGTATCCGGAGATAAGCTGGACAAAAGCGGCCTTCTGCTTGATTTTACCGACTTAAAAGAAATTGTCAGCGGCCTGCTGGAAAATTTTGACCACAAATACCTGAACCAGGTGAAACCCTTCAATAAACTCAACCCGACATCGGAAATAATAGCAAAATATATCCATGATGAGCTTAAAAACCGACTTCAGGACGACTACTCAAAGCTGGAATTTTCTAAAATCAAAATAACTGTCTGGGAAAGCGATAAGCAGTGGGCAAGCTACAGTGAATAAGAAAGCAGTAGTCCTGTTATCCGGAGGATTGGATTCTTCTACCGTCCTTTATTATGTTAAAGCTAAAGGTTTCGAGCCTCATTGCCTGGTTTTTGATTATGGACAGAAGCACAAAAAAGAAATTGAGCAGGCGAAAAAAATAGCAAAACTTTCCGGGTCGGAATTCTCCGTTATAAAATTCCACTTACCCTGGAAAGGCAGTTCTTTGATAGATAAAGCAAAAAAAATCCCCTCCCATAAAATAAGCGAAATCGGAAAAGAAGGATCCCTGCCTTCAACCTATGTGCCGGCAAGAAATACCATTTTTCTTTCTTTCGGGCTTTCCCTGGCTGAAACCATAAAAGCTCAAGCAATTTTTATCGGAGCGAACGCGCTTGATTTCAGCGGATACCCGGATTGCAGGCCAAAGTATTTTTTTGCGTGGTCAAAATTGATTAAATCTCTTGGCTTGCAAAACGGTAAAATAAAAATCGTTGCGCCTTTAATAGATAAAACAAAGAGTGAAATTATAAAACTGGGGCTGAAACTCAAAGTTCCGTATTCTCTTACCTGGTCCTGTTACGCCGGTGGCAAAAAAACCTGCGGAAACTGTGATTCCTGCAAATTACGAGAAAAGGGTTTTAGCGAATTAAAAAGAAATGACCCTGCAAGTATATAAAAACATTTTTATCACCGGAAAGATAGGATGCGGAAAAACTACTCTTATTAAAGAAGTAACACTGCCGATTTTGAATAAAATCGGCGGCTTTTATACTGAAGAAATATCGGACTCAAACAATAAGCGGCTTGGTTATAAATTGAAAACATTTTCCGGGCAGGAAGGTATATTCGCGTCAAAAGAACTAAAAAGTGAACACAAGCTTAATAAATACGGGCTTGAAATGAATGTGATAGAGGGCTTGGGAGTAAAATCGGTTATAGACGCCCTGCAGGATAAAGAAGTAATTGTGATTGATGAAGTCGGAACGATGGGAATCATTTCCCAATTATTCCGCGAAACATTGGTTAAATGCCTGTCATCAGAGAAGAAAGTCCTTGCTACAATACGATTTGGCTCGCAGCCCTACACGGATGAAATAAGTAAAATGGCGGATACGCAATTAGTTTTGCTTAACAGAGAAAATTACCCGGAAATTAAAAAACAAATAAAGGACTGGCTGGAGAAACCATGGGAAAAACCGTTAAACTGAATTATGATGTTAGAGAGATAAAAAAAATCTCTCCCGAAGCGCTTCAGGCAATAGCTTATGAATACCCGGGCAAAAAAATAGAGGTTACAACTTCTACCGATGAATTTACCTGCGTGTGCCCCTGGAGCGGACTGCCTGATTTTGCAAAAATCAGCATTTCGTATGTGCCTGATAAAAAACTCGTTGAATTAAAATCGTTAAAAATGTATTTGCAATCATACAGAAACGCCGGGATTGTGCACGAAAGCGTTGTAAATAAAATACTTGGCGACCTGGTTAAATGCTGCACACCGAAAGAAATGTCGGTTGAAGCGCTTTTTAACTCCCGCGGCGGAATAATAACAAAAGTAGTTGCACAATATAAAAAATAATCAATATTTCTTAAAGATCTACAAGCATATTTAAGAACATCTTCAAAAAGCAATAAAAAAAAGTCAAGTATATTGTAGATACCCTGGACTCATAATTAGTAATCAAAGCAAATGAAAAAACCTATAATTTTAATTCTTATCTTGTCATTTCTACCCATTAGGACTTGTAAAATTGCAAAAGCTTCTGAATACTCATTCGTTCAATCAAAAACAATAAACATAGAAAGCATCAAGAAAGGTTTGATTCCGTTGGATTTTTCCAATAATTATAAATATTCAAAAATAAATCTTGAATATTTTTCATATTATGGGTTAAATTTTGATAAAGTGAAACATGTGTTCGGTACATTTAAATCAGGTAGCAAAGTACTTGCAGCTCATTTTTATATACCGAATAAATATACTGCTACCGTTGTCTTAATGCATGGATACCTAGATCATACGGGAATTTTAAAAAACGCGATAAAAGATTTATTGGAGCAAAACTATGCCGTTGCGGTATATGATGTGCAAGGACACGGTCTTTCAAGCGAAGAACGAGCTGAGATTAATGATTTTAGACAATATTCGGTTGTTTTTGATGATTTCATGAATATTACAAAAAATAATTTGCATGGCCCCTATAATATAATTTCTTTTAGCATGGGTGCGGCAATTACAATGGAGTATCTGCTTAATCAAGGTAAATATAATTTTGATAAAATCGTATTTGTAGCACCTTTAGTAAAATCCGCTTCTTGGCAAGTGTCAAAAATTGGGTACTTTTTCGGTAAATACTTTCTGGATAATGTTCCTAGGAGCTTCAGGAATGACAGTTCGGATAAAGAATTTTTAAGTTTTTACAGAAATGACCCTTTACAAACAAAGAAAATACCACTTGTTTGGGTTAATGCTCTTATTAAATGGAATGAAAGAATAAAATCAACCAGACCAAACAATAAGAAAATCTTAATTCTACAAGGTACCAAGGACCGCATTGTGTCCTGGAGGGAGAATTTGGAATTTCTAAAAACAAAATTCCCTAATGCAAAAGTTGTATTAATTCAAGATGCAGATCACCAGTTATATAATGAAAATAGAGATATCCGCATGAGAGTATTTAATGAGATTAATAGTTATTTGCAATAAAAAAAATGGTTTTAAAGGAGAAAATAATGGATTATGAAATTAAATGTCCAAAATGCAAAAAAGAAATTAAATACTTATCAAAATTCTGCGGATTTTGTGGACTTGCTTTTAGCGAATTGTTTTATAGCAAACTGACATTATACTTTGAATTTAAGGATGAATTCGAAGATCTATTAGCTATAGAAGATACTTTAAATTCAAAATTGACAAAGGCTAAGCTTAAATTTAAAAAATATGCAGAACAACTAAAAAGCGAGTTGGAAGGTTTAAGTGCAACTAAAAAAGAAGAAGCTATTCCTGACAGAAAGATTGAACTCGTTGCCGAAAAAGGATTGAAAAAAACCGCAATAAATGAAGAAAGTGACACAAAAGTACTTAAAGATTATGATATTGAAACTCAATTAGGTCAAAAATGGTCGCTAATCACCGGTGTTGTTGCCATGCTCTTCGGTATAGGTTTTTTTCTTAAATACACATTTGACCAGGGCTGGTTTGGGCCTTTAGGAAGGGTATTGCTGGCTTATATGTGGGGCATTATTTTCTTGATAGCTGGCGATCAATTTAGAAGAAGAAACTATAAAATATTCGGTTTGTACCTAGCCGGCGGCGGTATAGCAGTCCTTTATTCCGCGGCATATTCCGCTTTTCAGATATACCATCTGTTCGGGCAAACATCTTCATTTATGCTTATGGTTTTAATAACGATACTGGCAAGCTCACTGGCTATAGTATATAACACTAAATGGCTTGCTGTTTTAGCACTTATCGGCGGATTCATAACACCTATTCTTTTGAATTCAGGGGAAAGTAACCAGATTATGCTTATGTCTTATATGACTATACTTAACCTTGGGATACTTGGAGTTGCCTTTTATAAAAAATGGGGCCTTTTAAATATTCTGGGTTTTGTTTTTACATATTTCCTGTTTATCAGTTGGTACACTAATCAGTACTCGGAATTGAAATTTTGGCCTACAATCATTTTCCTTAATATATTTTTCCTTATTTATAGCGTTATCCCGTTCGCTTATCAGTTTTTTAAGGAAAATATAAAAAATTTAAGGGAAATAATCATAATATTGATAAATTCATTCATTGCTTTTGGATATAACCACTTCATGATAAAGCAGCATTATTCTGTAGAATGGGTGGGTATTGTTTCTGTGCTTTATGCGATTATTCCGCTTTGCATGGCATTGTTTTTAATCAAAAAAATAGAAAAATATGAGAAACCTTTTATTATTCTTGTTGCCCAAGCTGCATTTTTCTTTATTATTACAATACCAATCATATTTTCCAGGGAGTGGATTACAATATTTTGGGCGGCTCAGTCGTTGGCTCTTTTTTGGACCGGGGCAAAGTTAAACAAAAAAGAACTGATAAATTATTCTTATCTTTTGCTTATTATTACAACGGGGAAATTTGTTTTTTATGATTATATATGGATTTTTGGGCTGGATGTTACGAATTTTTGTATGTTTAATTCATATACACATATTATAATTGAAAGGTATGTTACGGCACTTTTCTTTTTAATTGTATTATTCGCTCTCGCGAAAATGGTTAAAAAACAAGAATTCAAGTATTTGATGTATAAGGATTACATGGATTCTACTGTGTTTTATACCATATGGACTGTTGTGTTGTTTATAGTTTTGAATATTGAGACATCCTCTTTTTTCTATTCCTATCTTAATCAGGGTCGTTTTATGGCAATTTCAGTTTTATGGCTGGTTTTTTCAATTGTTTTAATGCTTAAAGGTTTTAAAATAAATAGCCCTTCAATCAGAAAAATATCTCTTGCGCTTTTCTTATTTACTATATTAAAAGTATTCCTGTTTGATATATCAAAATATGATACACCGTATCGTATTCTTTCGTTTATTATTTTGGGCTTGGTATTGGTAGGAGCGTCTTACCTGTACCATAATTTTAAAAAGAAATTGATTCCTCAGCCAGATTCTAAAATAGATGGAAAGTAAAGAATAGTAGTAGGAGTTTTGACTATTTTGTGTGGGTGTACTTTAATGACTCTCTTTACTAAACATAAAATATAACGGAGTGTTGGCGATTGAGTTGGCGAATAGATTGGCGATTACGGGAAACAATGGATAAAAAAGAATTAGAGCTGATTGTTAAAGAAGGTGAAGGGCTGACAATAGAATTCAAGGAGAAATATACTCCCCGTATTGTTGAAGACATTGTAGCCTTTTCTAATACACGGGGCGGATTCATCCTGCTTGGCGTAAATGATGCTGGAAAAATCACCGGTGAAACCCTAACAAATAACATGAAAGCCGATATTAACAGTTTAGCCAGAGGTTGTGACCCGCATGTTTCAATTAAAAATATTTCACAGATCGAGAATACTATTGTAATTGAAATTTCTGAAGGCGACGAAAAACCTTATAGCTGTTCATCAGGTTATTTCCGCAGGCTTGACGCTGTAACCCAAAAAATGTCACAAAAAGAATTACGAACGATATTCAAAGAAACTGCTGATATTACATTTGAAGATATACCGCACAGAAATTTTAAACTTGAGGATATATCTTTAAAAAAAATCAAAACATTTCTTAAAGAAGCGCATACTTCCTATAAAATCAACGGATCGAATACAGCTTCTTTTCTCGCAAGTTTAAGTATCTATAAAGAAAGTAAAATCAATAATGCGGGTGTATTAATGTTTGCTGCTAACATTAATAAATTTATTCCTTATTCTGAAACTATTCTTGGCGCTTACAAAGGCAAAAACAAAACCCATATTTACGACCGCAAAGATGTGCGCGATGACTTGCTGACTCAGCTTAACGAATCAATGTCTTTTCTTAAAAAACACCTCAATGTGCGAAGTGAAATCCGCGGAATAAACAGATATGACATTTATGAAATTCCGCTTGACGCATTGCGGGAAGCGCTTGCAAATGCAATTATTCACAGGGATTATAGCATGCGGGGAACGAGCATTTACGTCAATGTTTTTGATGACAGAGTAGAGATTGTAAATCCGGGAGGCCTTCCTTCCGGTATTACGAAAGAGAATTTCGGGAAAGAATCCGTACGCAGAAATCTTATCATTGCCGATTTATTTCATCGTATGGGCAAGGTTGAACGAATTGGCTCAGGAATTGGCAGAATGCGGGAACTTTTGAATAAATCAGGATTAAAAGAACCCGTTTTTGAATCGGATACATTTTTCCGGGCTATTTTTTACAGAAACCCTGAATATGCTTTAAAACAGAATTCTGAAAAACCCGCAGAAAGTACCCAGAAAAGTACCCAGAAAAGTACCCAGAAAATATTAGCGCTAATAAAACAAAATAGATATGTCACAAGAACGGAACTTGCTAATCAGATAGGTTTAAGCGAAAGCGGCATAAAAAAACAATTGAAAAAGTTAAAAACTAAAAATATTTTGAAAAGACTTGGCCCTGATAAAGGCGGTTATTGGAAAGTTATTAAGGAGGAAAAATGATTATCCGTTTTCATAATATTCACATGGTTGGTATCGGCGGGGTAGGAATGTCGGGGATTTCCGAAGTGCTGATAAACTTGGGCTACAAAGTCAGCGGATCGGACAAATATCGCACAGAAACCACAAAACACCTTGAAAAAATCGGAGCAAAAATATTTTACAGCCATAAAGCGCAAAATATAAAAAATCCCGATGTCGTTGTCACCTCAACCGCTATCGCGAAAGATAACCCCGAAGTTATTGAGGCACGAAGGCGCAAAATTCCGGTCATTCCCCGCATTGAAATGCTTGCCGAGATTGCGCGCTTGAAATATACTATCGCTGTTGCGGGAACTCACGGAAAAACAACCACTACATCAATGACTTCCCTCGTTCTGCAGTACGGCGGGCTGGACCCCACGGTTGTAATCGGAGGGCGGGTTAAAAATTTCGGCTCTTCCGGGGCAAAACTGGGCAAAGGTGATTTCCTGGTGGCGGAAGCGGATGAAAGCGACGGCTCATTTCTTAAACTTTCCCCCACAATCACAATTGTCACCAATATTGACGACGACCACATGGATTATTATAAAACTTTTAAAAACCTGAAAGATTCTTTTGTTAAACACATAAACAGCGTTCCTTTTTACGGTTTCGCGATACTGTGCGTCAATAACCCGGTTGTAAAATCAATCCTGAACAGGATTACAAGAAAATATTTTACCTACGGAATTAAAGTTGACGCGGATTTTACAGCCAAAAATTTGAAACTAGGGCCTCAGGGAAGCACTTTTGATGTTTATAAAAATAAAAAACTTGTCGGCAACTTCGCGCTTAACGCTTCGGGCACGCATAATGTGCAGAACGCGCTCGCTTCAATTTGCTGCGGGCTGGAATTGGGTATCCCTGTTCAAAAAATTAAAAACGCGCTTAAAGATTTCGGCGGCGTAGGCAGGCGCCTTGAAATCAAGGGAAGAATCGGGCTTGCCGGCGCGAAAGAGGAAATTATTTTTATTGACGATTACGGCCATCATCCGACAGAAATACAAGCCACATTAAAAGCCTTAAAGGACAGTTATCCCTCAAAACGAATTGTCGCTGTTTTTCAGCCGCACAGGTACTCCCGCACAAAAATGCTTTATAAAAAGTTTGGAAAAGTTCTTGGCAGCGCGGACATCGTTCGGCTTTGCGAAATTTACGCGGCAAGCGAAAAACCCATCCCTGGCGTATCCGCGAAGTTAATCTTGAATGAAGCAAAAAAACACCGCAAAAATATTGAAATGTTCAATTTTGAGACTTTTATAAAAGAAATCAGGCCGGGGGACGTTGTTCTGACTCTTGGAGCAGGTGATGTCTGGAAATTAAGCGGTAAA
>Ga0156457_1052_pt1 | contig 10448 bp, 8 predicted proteins | sample RifOxyA2_FD_111904 | JGI IMG/M metagenome (GOLD analysis project Ga0156457, IMG submission 111904) | Elusimicrobia bacterium RIFOXYA2_FULL_40_6 | reverse complement strand
AATACGATTTCACGGGTATTCCCGGGCATATAAAAGCAATCCTGTTTGGAAAATACCACAGGAAATATCTGGAAGAATTTTTTAAAAGGGTTAAAAGTTGAAAATTTGCTTCATTACCAATTATTTGCCCGGATACCATAAGCACGCCGGCGGAGCCGAGCAGGCTATCCTGCGCATGGAAAAGATAGCGCGGGAAAATAGGTTTGAAACCTGTTTTATAACTCTTCCTTTTACGAAAGAACCGGCTGATAAAAAAAATGTCTACCCTGCGCCGGTTATTGAAAAATATTTCGGGTTTTTGGGCAGATATATTGAAATACTCAAATGGTATGCGTGGCAGTTTGACCCGGTTTCTTATTCGGCAATAAAGGAAATACTCAAAAAAGAAAAACCGGATATAATAAACCTGGGAAATTTCCAGTTTTTAACTTTCAGCGCTGTAATGGCGGCAAAAAAAGCGGGAATACCGGCCGCGCTCTTCATTTACGATTACTGGTATTTTTGTCCTTTGACAACGCTTTATGATTATAACGACAAAATATGCAGGAAGTTCCACGGCAGTTATTGCGTGCAGTGCCTGCCCAAGACGATGAGTTTTGTCCAGAAGCTGTTGTTGTCGGTAAGAAAGAGAATTATTGACAAATATCTGAAGGAAATAGATAAATTCCTTGTGCTTTCAGAATCTTCAAAAAGCATTTTATCTGATTACGGAATCAATAAGGAAAGAATAGAAGTTATAAGGCTGCCCCTGGCGGAAGGTTTTGTAAAGGATGGCCCGGTGGGCAAAGCAGATAATATTCTTTTTATGGGCTGGCTCCAAAAACGAAAAGGGCTGCATATACTGCTTGACGCAATGCTGGAAGTTTGGAAAAAATTCCCGAAAGTTAAATTAACCATAGTGGCCCAGAAAGCCAAGTGGGAAAAAGAATACGAGCAGATTATTGAAAGCAAGTTAAAAAATTTGCCGGAAGGCAGGTATGAATTTATAACCGGCCAGAAAAGCGCGGAAGAAGTAAAACAGCTTATGGCTGAAGCCGGCATCATAGCCGTACCGGAACAATGGGAGAATATGTCACCCCTGATAATTACGGAAGCTATGCTGATGGGAAAAGCTGTTGTTGCGAGTAACATCGGAGGAATTCCGGAATTCATAGAAAACAAGAAGGACGGAATGCTGGCAAAGCACGACAGCCCGCAGGATTTTGCGCAAAAAATAATATATTTGCTTGAAAATAAACAGGAAGCCGAAACTATAAGGGCGAACGCTTCGCGCAAAATATCCGGGATGCTTTCAAAAGAAAAAATTTCAAAAGAGTACGCAAGAGTCATGGCACAGTTTTGCTATAATTAACTATTATGAAAAAAGCGCTGGTTTTGGCTGGAGGAAAGGGTTTAAGGTTTCATCCGGAGAGGGAGGACATCCCCAAGCCGATGACGATGCTTGCCGGCAGGCCTTTGTTGTCATACGTGCTGGATATTCTTAAAAAAATTAATATCCGGGAAGCCTATATTGTTGTCGGCCATAAAAAAGAAAAAATAGCTGATTATTTCAAGGACGGGAAAAATTTCGGAATTAAGCTGGAGTATATAGAAAATAATAATATAAACGACCCGAAAAGAAACGGGCTAAGCGACGCCGTGCTTCTTGCGAAGGATATTATTGATGAACCGTTTATTACTATCCTCGGCGATGAGGTATATGTAGGCACAAAGCACGCGGAAATGGCGGCCGCTTTTGAAAAAGACAACTCAGCTGAATCGATGATAGCGGTTTATGAAACGGAATTTGTTGAAGAAGTTAAGAAAAATTATTCGGTTAAACTGGGGCCCGATAACACCGTGCTTGACCTGGAAGAGAAGCCCCAGAAGCCCTGGAATAATTTTGTCGGCTGCGGTACTTACCTTTTCAGGCCGTCAATTTTTAAATATATTGAAAAGACGGAATTTTCTTCCCGCAGCGGCAGAAAGGAGCTTGCTGATACCCTGCGGATGATCGTAAAAGACAACAAAATGCTCAAAGCATATAATATCGGCGGTAAATACCTTAATATAAATTATCCGGAAGATTTAATCCGCGCTGAAAAAATGATAAGCGCAAGTGAGGGCGAATAATGGAAATACTTGACGTGAGAAGACTGAAACTGCTGGGAATGTTCTGGTCGCGCATGAAAACATTTTTTTTCCTTTTAAGAACGGGCAAAATTAAAAACGCCCTTGTCTACCTGTGGGTTTCCATGTTTACCAGGGATGCCGGGTTGGCTATCATGGACTGGTTTTACAGGCTGAATCCCCATTTAGCGCCGTATCCTGAAGCCATCGAAGTTGAAGTTACCACCAGGTGCCACCTGAAATGCATTATTTGCGAGCATACTTACTGGAACGAACCGCCCAGGGATATGTCTTTTGACGAATTTAAAAAAGTTGTGGATCAGTTTCCAAAATTGAAATGGATAGGGCTTTCGGGCATCGGTTCTTCCTTTATTAATAAGGATTTTATTAAAATGTTGCAATACCTGAAATCCAGGCATATATTTATAGAATTCTATGATACTTTCGATCTTATTGACAGTGAAACTTCGGAAGAACTTGTAAAACTGGGCATTGATAAAATCTGGATGTCCTGCGACGGGGCTACAAAGGAAACCTATGAAAAAATAAGAATCGGCACGAAATTTGAAAAAGTTATAGGCAATGTCAAAGGTTTAATTGAAGCAAAAAAGAAATACAAAACGAAGATTCCCGAGCTTTGGTTCCACTATATAGTCAATAAGCACAACGTTTCCGAAATGCCTCAGTTTGTGGATCTGGTTCATTCAATAGTGTCGGAAAGCAAAACAAACTACGCCACGCTGATTTATTTTACATCGCTGCTTTATTTTGACAAAGTGCTGGACCTTATCCCGACAATTCCAAAGGAAATAAGAGAACAGGTTGTGGAAAAAACCAAAAAATACAATATTTATCTCAACTGGAATGAAAATATAACCTGCGATAAGCCGGCGAAGGACTGCACAAAATGGACCGAGCCGTTTGTGCTTGCTTCCGGGCATATACAGCCCTGCTGCGCGATAAATGAAGCCAACGACCGGCAGTTCCAGAAGGATTACAGTTTTGGAAATCTTTTTACGGAAGATTTCAGGACGCTCTGGCGCGCCGATAAATTGAATAAGTTTAAAAATGCCATCCACAAAGGCGGAATCCCCAGAATTTGTAAAAATTGCAGGCTCTACAAAATAAAATGAAAAAAAACCCAAAAATCGCGCTCATTAATCCGGGAAAATCAGCCAGGTTTGCAGTCCAGGAACCCCTTAACCTGGGGTTTATAGCCGCTTATCTGGAAAAGCATAATTATGAAGTAAGGATAATTGACCAGCTTGCCGGGGAAAATATTGAAGAAGAATTGCAAAAATATAAACCTGACATCGCTGGCATCACGGGAACCACGCCGATAATTTACGACGCCTACGAAATAGCCGCACTGACAAAAAAAATGGGGATACTTACCGTTATCGGAGGCGTCCACGCGACAATTTTTCCCGAAGAAGCGATTCAGCATGCCGACATGGTAGTCAAAGGTGAAGGCGAAAGGGCGATGCTGAAGATATTGAATGAAAATATCACCTCCGGCATTGTATCTGCCCCGTTTATTGAAAACCTGGATGAAATACCCATCCCGGCACGCCATCTGATGAAGATGGAAAAATACCTCTATTGCAAGAAAAATATTCCCTACATCGGGCATCTCCCGTATGCATCCGGAAACGACAGGATAGTCCACATGCTCACCAGCAGGTGCTGTTCGCATGGCAAATGCATTTTCTGCCACAACACCTGGCGCAATATGCCGCACAGGATGGACAGCCCGGAGAAAATAATTTCCGAAATAAAGTCGCTCAAAGATAATTACAGGATAGACGCTATATATTATGTTGAAGACAATTTCTTTTCAAGCAATGAAAGAGTAGTTAAATTATGCGAGCTGATTTTAAAGAACGGGTACGAGGATATTTTGTGGGGCGGCAGCGCCCGGGCCGATTGTGTTGACCCGGAAGTGATGAAGCTTGCCAAAAAAGCCGGATGCCGTTCAATAACCATCGGCGTTGAAAGCGGTTCCCAGAGAATTATAGACATATTAAAAAAAGATATTACCATAGAAATGGCGAAAAAAGCCATTCAGACGGTGAAGGATGCCGGTTTGATCGCCCACGCTAATTTTATTATAGGAAACCCTACGGAAACTGAGGAAGACATACAGGCGACAAAAGATTTTATTAGGGAAACAAATATTGTTTTTCCGGAAATATATCTGTTTACACCGTATCCGGGCTCGCAGGCGTGGAGGGATTTCAAGGCGCAGGGGCTGCTGCCTGAAAAAAACGACTGGAGCGTGTTTACCCAGGAAAAAATCCTGGTTAACGCAACAACAATGTCTACCAACAGGCTGGATAAACTTCGCGCCCAGCTTTATATGGGATATTTTTTAAGGCATCCTAAAACAGCATTTGTTATAATTTTTTGGGCTTTAACACATCCTTCGGCAATGTATGAAAAAATAATCAAAACATTTTTGCCGTTTTTTAAAGTGGGGAAACAATGAAATTCTTAAAAGTTTTTGCCGGGATTTTGATAAGTGTCTTTTTTCTTTTTTTAGCGGTCAGGAATGTCAATTTCAATGATGCTATGCAGGTAATCCGCTCTATAAGGTGGGGTTTCCTGGTGTTTATTGTTTTCGTGAACATATTCGGCCTTGTGGTAAGGAGCATCAGGTGGAAAATAATTGTTAACCAGGATATACCTGTTAAAAAGTTTTTCCAGGCGACTTGCGTGGGACAGTTTACAAATAACGTCCTGCCGTTTCGTATGGGGGACCTGGCGCAGGGGTACTTTTTGGGTATAAAAGCGAATTTGAGCAAGAGCGTTGCTTTTTCGACGGTTGTATTGGAAAGGCTGCTTGATATTATGCCCCCTATGCTGATAATTGTTTTGGGATCGTTTTTCGTCCTTATGCCCAGCCAGATAAGTTTTTCAAGGATATTTTTAATAGTTGGCCTGATAGTTTTATTGATGTTCATTATAGTAAAATTCCAGAAAGTGATACCGGGTTTTTTCAGGAAATGTCTCCCGGAGAATAAAATCAGCAATAAGTTTTGCACGTTTTTAGAGCAGTTTTTTCTTGCGTTCGGGTTTGTAAAAGACAGGAAGAGGGCTGTTCCTATAATAGCACTGACCTTGCTTTTATGGCTGACGTATAGTTTTCCCGTGTATTTGTGTTTCAAGGCTTTCAATCTGAGTTTGGGATATTTACCGGCGTTTATTGTGCTTGCGGTTACGGCTATCAGCGTGGCAATACCGTCTTCGCCGGGTTATGTGGGCACCTGGGAATTTTTTGGGACCCTGGCGCTGGGAATTTTTGGCATAGATAAAACGGTGGGTTTGAGTTTCGCGCTTATTTACCATATTGTGGGTTTTTTGCCTGTGACAATTATCGGTTTCTTTGTTCTTCTTCACAGCGGAATCTCAATCTCAAAGCTTGAAAAACAATAATAGATGGGCCTAGGAATCTAGGTAATGGGAGAAAGTTTATGGAAATTTTGTATTTTGTTATCGCGGTGGCTATTTTCATTTTTTTTATTGGTATCAGGATTGTCAGGCCTACGCGCAGGGGATTAATTGAAAGATTGGGAAAGTATAACAGGTTTGCCAATGCAGGATTCCAGTGGATAATTCCGGTTATCGAGCATATATACTACGAAAATGTAACCGAGCAGATGATAGACGCGGAACCGCAGGAAATAATCACGAATGATAACCTGAACGCCAGGGTGGATGCCCAGGTTTACTTTAAGGTTAAAGCTGACGAAGACAGCGTAAAGAATTCCATATATAATGTAAATAACATCAACTGGCAGATAGTGAATTTAGCCAGGACCACTTTAAGAAATATAATCGGCACCCTTACCTTGAAATCAGCCAACAGCGAAAGAGGCAAGATTAATTCCGAATTGCACAGGATATTAAAGGAAGAAACAATACTTTGGGGTATTGAAATAGTCCGCACGGAATTAAAAGAAATTGACCCTCCGAAGGATGTACAGGAAACAATGAATAAGGTAGTTAAAGCGGAAAACGAAAAAATTGCAGCCATTGATTTTGCTACCGCCACGGAAACTGTCGCCGACGGTCAAAAAAGAGCGGAAATTAAAAAAGCCGAAGGTATCAAACAGGCAAATATATTGCGGGCAGAAGGCGAAGCAGAAGCTATCAGGCTGGTTAATGAAGCCGCGCAAAAGTACTTTGTCGGTAACGCGCAAGTCCTCAGGAAGCTGGAAGCGGTGGAGAAATCGCTTGCTAATAATGCAAAAGTTGTTATACCCGCGAACGGCGAACTGGTAAATGTAATCGGCGAACTCGCCGGCGTATTGCCGTTAAAGAAGTAAATGAGGGAACTATCATGGATGTAAAAGAGGCAATACAGAAAAGGCGCGCGTATCGGGCATTCGGCCCGGTGGAAATCACAGATGAAATCATTGCTGAGTTGGCCACGGCGGCCCAGCTTACGGCATCCTGCTTTAATAACCAGCCGTGGAAGTTTGTTTTTGCGCGATCAAAGGAAGCACTCGCGAAGGTTCAGGAAGGGATTAATAAAGGAAATGAGTGGACCAGGAAGGCATCGGTAATAATTGCTGCTTTCGCAAAGAAAAAAAATGATTGTATTATAAAGGAAAGGGAATTCTATTTTTTTGACCTGGGCATGGCTGTTTCGGCAATACAGCTTCGCGCAACGGAATTGGGCCTGGTTGCGCATCCGATAGCGGGGTTTGATCCTGCAAAGGTCAAGCAGGCGCTCAGTATTCCTGATGATAATATGTTAATTACTGTTATAAATGTAGGCAGGAAAACAGATGATACAAGTTTGATGTCACCGGAGCAGATTGAAACTGAAAAGACCCGGCCAGAGCGTTTGCCCTTGGAAAATATTTACAGCATAGACACCTATAACGAAAAACTGAACGTAAAGGTGGAGCATTGAACCCATGTTAAAACTCACTATACTACTTATTATCGCTGCGATTGTTGGGATTAGGGTGGTTAACCGGCCGAGGAAGGGCAAGGGCGCGAAGTGGCAGGCGATAAGGTTTATTACAAAGAAAAAGAAATAAGGCGAACTCCCGGAGGGGAGTTAATAGTTTAGTTAAAAAACGGAGCGGAAATGGCTAAAAATAAAAACAAAACACAGGTTCAAACCAAAATTCCAATTGCCCCTTCGGGGAGAATCGCACAGCTAAAACCCCTAATACCGGGTTTTATTATTTTTACGGCCCTTTTAATCTGGGGCTGGATAATTTCCCGCAGTTATTTTGAACAATACAAGGTAAACCTGGATTGGCTTGGCTATTTGCTTTCAGTGGAGGAATTCAATAGCCCTACATTGAGTTCATTCTTCGGGGTGTTTTTCGACTATTTGATAACCGCAATTCTTGTAATCTGGTTTTATATATCAGCTTTCGGTGTCGGTGAAAAAATAAGAAACTTGTTCAAGGTTGAAAGCGAAAACAAATACGAAAACATCATATTTTCTATCGGATTCGGTATTTTTGCAATTATTTACGGCGCTTTCTTTATCGGGCTTGCCGGCGGGCTGTATAAACAGTTTTTTGCGATAATATTCATCGCTCTCGGCATTTTCGGGCTGTTGGAGCTTAAAAAATTCCACGCGAAATACAAGGCCATTGTTCAACTCAAGCCCAAAAAAGAAGAATTCAGCTTTATTAACTTCCTGCTTATAATAGTTTTGTTTATAACCGGCCTGGTTACGCTTGTAACCGCCCTTACACCTGAAACATTCTATGATTCCACTCAATATCACCTGGGCGTTCCTTTAATATGGATCCAAAACCACAGGATTTGCGAAATCCCTACCATCCAGCAAAGCTACTACCAGATGAACATGCACATCCTTTATGTAATTTCAATTCTGCTTAAATACGCCGGCCTTTCAAAACTGCTTAATTTTTCCTTCGGCCTGCTTTCCTGCGCGATTATTTATATTTCTACAAGAAAGTATTTCTCAAAAAAATCCGGTTTGCTTGCCGTCTCATTATTTTATGCCCTGCCCATAGTAATGTTTGTATCCAGCAGGACCTGCATTGAACTGCCTATGACATTTTTTGAACTTCTGGGCCTATTGGCAATATTTAACTGGATCAATTCAAAAAATGACAGGTGGTTTTTCGCCGCCGCAATATTTTCAGGCATGGCGATGGGCAGTAAGCTTACGTCGATATTCGGCGTAATTTCACTTTGTTTTGCCGTTGTAATGTATTACATAATCTACCGCAGGCAGGAAATCCTGCATTTGCTTAAAATCGGCTCAATATTTCTTTTAATTTGTTTCGCGCTCTGCGTTCCCTGGTTGTTAAAAAATTATGTATTAGTCGGCAACCCGATATACCCATTCAAGCTGGACCTGGAGCATTTTCAGGTTCAACAGGTATCAAAAAATTCGGTCAATTCCTATATTGACCAGGCGCCCATACCGCTTACCGTCAAAAACATTGTTACCGTTCCCTGGAACATGACCATGGGCAAATACCAGGAGAGTTTCTCAGGAATGGCGTTCCTGCTGCTTCTTCCGTTTCTATTCTTCTTCAAAAAAACCAATAATCTCGCAAAAATGATATTTTTCTACTGTATTCCTTATTATCTGCTGTGGATAGTTATCGGAAGGTGTTATCTCAGGTTTTTAATTACTCCGCTGGCGTTCCTGTCGATTGTGATGGCGTATTATGTGATCGAGGCGGCTATTTCCAGCATACTTAAAAATATTATAGTGTTTATTCTATTGATTATTTTCGGCGCGAACATATTTTTATACATGTCATCCCAGAAAATGAGCCAGAATCCTTTGGGAGTTGTGTTGGGCATGCAGTCAAAAATGGAATACCTTTTTTCATCCCGGCCTTCTTACCCTTCGCCGTATTATAAAGTTATTGACTGGGCCAACAACAATCTGCCCCAGGACGCAAAGATAGCTTTCTTCGGCGAAACCCGCCCTTATTGGGCGCAAAGAAATGTTTTAACGCATTCGGCGGGGGATTTTAACCAGGTTATAATGTGGTGCAAGGAAGTAAACAGCGCAGAGGAGTTGAGGGAAAAGCTCGCAAAAGAAAAAATCACGCACATTTTATTCAATGCGCCTGAAGGAAGGCGGCTGAATTGCTACGATATTTTCCAGTTTGACCCGAAAGACCTGGAAATATTCTGTGATTTCTGGGAAAAGTATTTAAAAGTAATTTATGCCGCGCTGCCTGACGCTTCTTTGAATGATGGCAGGCGCGCTTCAACAGTCCCGGAATTCTGGAACGGCTACCAGCAGAACCCGTTTAATTATGTCTATTTGTATGAAATATTATCGCCGGAAGATGCAGGCAAGCCTCACCAGGCTGTAGTAAACTTCTTCCTGTATAAAGATCTCTATGAGCCCAAACGCCAGGTGATATTGGCGCCAACCCTGGAAAAACTGATAAAAGCAAGAAGGTAAAATGGCAAAAGTACTTTTCATCTGCGCGGGATGCGAACATTTAGGGATTGAGTATATTTCTTCCATGCTCAAGAAGCATAATCATGAGGTGGATTTGTTTCTTGTGCCCATATTGCCGGAAGATTCCTTCTTTAATGTTAAAATGGTGCAGAAAAACTACAAATATTCCGATTTTAAAAAGAAAATAATAGAAAGAATCCAAAAAAACCCGCCTGATATAATCGCTTTTTCCGCAGTAACCGATTTTTACCGCTACGGCTGCGACATAGCAAAAGACATTAAGGCGCAAATCAGCATTCCAATAATTTTCGGCGGCATACACCCTACCACTGTACCTGAAATTGTAATCAACGAACCCTTTATTGATATTATCTGCGTCGGCGAAGGCGAATTCGCGATGCTGGAGCTGATGAACCGCATAGAAGAATACAAAAAAGAAAAAACCCTCCAGATTAACAATCTGTGGTTCAAAAAAAACGGCGTGGTAACTAAAAACCCTACCAGCAACCTGGTTGAAAACCTTGATGAGTTTCCTCTTCCGGACAAAAAATTATTTTATGACAGAATGCCGTCATTCCGCAGGCAGTTCAATATTAATTCCACCCGCGGATGCCCGTTCGGCTGTACTTATTGCTGTAACAACATCTTGAGGTCTATATATAAGGAAAAGGGTAAATATTTAAGAAAGAGAAGCGTTGATAATGTGCTTGCTGAACTTGAAGAGAACATCACAAAGGATACCAAGCTCATTTTCTTCCGCGATGAAGTTTTTCCTTACAATAAAGTCTGGATGAGGGAATTTGCGGAAAAATATCCTAAAAAAATCGGCCTGCCCTTCAAACTTTTTATTCACCCCAGAATGTGCACAGAAGAAACAACTCAGTTATTAGCGAAATCGGGATGCATA
>Ga0156457_1048_pt3 | contig 10534 bp, 8 predicted proteins | sample RifOxyA2_FD_111904 | JGI IMG/M metagenome (GOLD analysis project Ga0156457, IMG submission 111904) | Elusimicrobia bacterium RIFOXYA2_FULL_40_6 | reverse complement strand
ACGACATCAATTCGGATACAAAAAAAATAATCGACCTCTACAGCGAAAAAGGCTATGCTGACACCCAGGTAACACACGACCTGAACATTGATAAAAAAACCAACCAGGCAAGCCTGATTTTTTTTATAAGCGAAGGCAGGAAAGTAACTGTAGAAAAAGTAGAAATAACAGGCACAAAGAATTATAAACCTAAAAAAATAATGGGTTTAATGGATACGAAAAAGAAGAAAATATTTAAAGCAAAAATCCTTGACGAAGATATGAAAAAAGTAATTGATTTTTACAAAAACAACGGTTTTGAAAGCGTGGAAATTTCCTCGCCTGATATTTCATATAACGAAGATAGGACAAAAACAACTATAAAAATTACTGTTTCAGAGGGGCCAAAATATAAAATATCAAAAATCTCTTTTTCAGGAAACAGCCTTTTTACCGAAAAAGAACTTGAAAAAACATTAATGATAAAGACAAAACAATTATACAAGAAAGAAACTATTGACCAATCCCAGCAGGGAATATCGGAGATATACGGCGATAAGGGATACCTTCAGGCAGAGATTGTACCAGAGTTCACAAAATATCCGGAAAGCGGCCTGATGGAAATTAATTTCAAGATAAAAGAAAACAGCATTGTCTATCTGGGGAAAATTTACATTGACGGACTGAATTACACAAAAGAATATGTAATCAGAAGAGAAGTGCTTCTGAAGGAATCTGAACCTTTCAGCGGAATAAGACTTAGAAGAAGCCTTGAAAAAATATACAATCTTGGTTTTATTGACGATGTAAGGGTAGATATTCAAAATACTAACATACCTGACACTGCCGACCTTGTAATGAACATGACTGAAGGCAAACCAGGGATGATTCAGGCAGGAGCAGCCTATTCAAGCGTTGACAAACTTACCGGAACGCTGCAGGTCAACCACATGAATTTGTTCGGGAAGGGCCAAAAACTAAACCTGATGTGGGAATTCGGTGACAGGGTACAGAATTACCAGATTGGCTGGACAGAACCCTGGTTCATGCAAAGACCTGTTAGTTTAGGTTTAAGCCTGTATGATTTGACCAGAAAGCAGTATTCCGGCAGCGATTATCTTTATACCTATCATAAGCAAGGCACAGAAGTTCGAGTCGGGCCAAGATTAAGCGATTATCTTTCGCTCTCGTTTATATATGGTTTTGAAAATGTCGACACATACGATGTTGTAACTACGACAAATATATCAAGCGGTGCGAAAGCCGGGAGAGAGCTAACCTCAAGTTTTACCAGCCAGATTATTTATGATACACGCGACAATGTATTTGATGCTTCAAGGGGCAGCAAAAATTCGGCTTCCTTGCAGATAGCAGGCGGCCCTTTCGGGGGTAATGTTCATTTCTGGAAACCAACATTATCTTCAAGCTGGTATTTTCCAACGTTCTGGAAATTTGTTTTTTCAGCAAATGCTGTATTTAAATACGTCCAGCCTTTTAATGATTATAATATCGATTCCCAGCCGTTATATAAATTTTACACAGGAGGATCTGATTCTGTCAGAGGATATTCCTCTAATGCCTTAACACCATCCCCAAACGGCGGCAATGTCTCAATCGTGGGAAACATTGAATACAAATTCCCCATTGTCCAGGAAAATAAACATACAATCCTGCAAGGAGCTTTCTTCTATGACTTCGGAGGAACTTGGAATAAATTTGATGATGTTAAATTATCAGTAGGAGAAACAGATGATTGGCGCTTGCATGGAAACTGGGACAACCTTATGAAATCCGGGTGGGGATTCGGCCTAAGATTTACAACACCAGTTTTCCCAATCAGGCTTGATTGGGGCTGGCCGAATCAGCCGAAACCCGGACAAGAAGTTCCTCAAATACATTTCACTATAGGGCAAGCATTCTAATTTGACAATCTCTGATATTTTTATATAATAGTGGTCAATCAGTAAAAATTAATGAGTTACCCCGATGCGTCCTTTTAAATAAATGAATCGGGATGTCTACTCGACAAGGAGAAAAAAGCAATGAGAATCATTATTCAGAAGTCAGCAGCAGATGTTGGTAAATGGTCAGCCGCATACATAGCGGACAAGATTAAAAAAGCCGGCACAGCGAAACCCTATGTTATCGGGTTGCCCACAGGTTCATCACCGCTGGATACCTACAAAGAGCTTGTAAATATTCACAAAGCAGGTAAATTGTCTTTCAAAAATGTGATCAGCTTCAATATGGATGAATATTGTGCCATACCACAGAGCCATCCGGAAAGCTATTATTCATTTATGTGGGGCAATTTATTCAGCAAAGTAGACGCAGTAAAGGAACAGGTAAACATTCTTAATGGAAACGCGAAAGACCTTGAGGCAGAATGTGCCGGATATGAAGAAAGAATAAAAAAAGTCGGCCCAATCAAGTTATTTTTAGGCGGTATCGGCCCTGACGGCCACATCGCATTCAACGAACCGGGTTCTTCCTTAAGCTCAAGAACCAGAGTCAAAACCCTTACCTATGACACCATCGTAGCCAATTCAAGATTTTTTGATAATGACATAAACAAAGTTCCGAAAAAGGCCTTAACGGTCGGCGTAGGAACAGTTATGGATTCAGAAGAAGTTGTTATTCTTGTCACCGGTTACAAGAAAGCGCGCGCCCTGCAGAAAGTTGTTGAAGAAGGCGTAAACCATATGTGGACCGTTTCCATGCTTCAACTTCACCAGAAAGGCATGATAATCTGCGATGAAGAAGCCACAGCGGAATTGAAAGTAGCGACAGTAAACTATTTCAAGGATATTGAAAAAGAAAATTTAGCCCCGGTAAAGTTATAAAACAGGGCTGATAAAAGAAAACATTAAAACAATCCCATCTTATAGGTGGGATTGTTTTTTTTAATTAGATAAGGTTATCTTAACTATTTCTGATTTGGTAAAAGTACGAAGGGGCGGGCCCCAGTAACTTGTTCCGGGGTTAGTATATATATAGGAAGCGCCTTTTTTGTATAACCCGGCAGGGTATTTGTAATAGAATTTGACCAACAAATCCATCGGGGGCACCTGGCCTGCATGTGTATGGCCGGAGAGCTGTAAATCAACCCCTAATTTGGCGGCTTCATCAAAAACCTGCGGCTGATGCGAAAGCAGAACAACGAACTTCTTTAAATCACATCCTTCTATTAACATTTTTAAGTCCGATTTCTTATTTTCGAACATTGAACTCTGAATATCATTGATTCCCACCAATTCTATAGTGTCTGCGACAGTTGCTTTTTCATTGCGCAGAATGGTCATATTTGTATTATTAGCTGTTTCCAGGAAATTGTCCAGCCCGGCGTAATAATCGTGGTTGCCTGTCACAATAAAAACTCCGTACTTAGCTTTAAGGGAACGCAAAGTATCGTTAAATTCAGGCGCTGGAGAATCTATCAGGTCACCGGATATTACAATCAGGTCAGGATTAAGCGAGTTTGTTCTATCAACTATAGCTTTAATGCTTTTCACTGATTTCAAATGCCCGAGGTGGAGGTCTGAGAGCTGGACAATGGAAAAACCCGACATTTCCAGCGGTATTTTAGATGATTTTATTTCAATTTGTTTTATTTTTGGTTCCTGTGCCTGGTTAATATAAGAATAAATCGTAACCGCGCCGATAACTATAATGGAAATAATGGTTGAATAATACTTAAATTCCGGGCTATGGAAAAATATCAATGAAATATTCCTGATTAAAAATGTTGACAACGCTATCCCCATAACACCAAACCAGATTATGCCGAACCAGGTGAGTGATTTTACCGCAAAAGAACCGGATTGCCTGCTGGCGATTTCACCCGTAATGAATGAAACAGCGGCAACGATGATAAATATTTTGAGCCAGGCGCGCGCTGAGGCAGAAAGCGACAAACCGCATGATAGTTGCGAATAGACATAGTAATGGATACCTGAATAAATTGAAAAAGCTATCAGAAAAAAGATAAGGAAGTGTAATTTGTTCAATGTGTTTTAACTACAGCGGAAACAGCTGGTTTTTGAAGGCAGGGTTCCTGCAGAGCAGAGACATAAATTTGCCATTTCAGCATAGAAGTATAAAAAAGCAGGCCGAATAATATCACAAGAATTCCGTGCGAAACCAGTCTGGTGATATTTTTTGTTTTGCCAGAAGAGCGGGCTTCGTAGATTCCGACGAATTCCCAAACCATTGAGGAGCCCATCGCTATGGAAATTGCAAGAAACTGCCAGTTAAAAAGAACAACATCTTTCAGTTTTTGTTCGTTAAGAGTCTGGAAATATTGAAGCCATTTCAGCGAATAAACCGCGAACAGCGCGGCAAATACGAAAATGACCGCGTGAGTAATAAGGCGTGAGACATTTTTCGTCAATTTTTTATGGCGGGCAATCATCAACCCGGCAAACTCATAGGCCGCAATTAAAGCTATGACAGAGAGAATAATAAATTCAAAAACAGTTACTTTAAACATTTTAGTTTACCTCAATCACCATTCCGAAATATATTTTCCTTCTTTATCCGTTAAATCGCTGTTAATCCACACTTCCCCGGTATCCCTGTTATAAATAAGTTCAGCGGGCCAGTCGGGGTTCACATCAGGCGCGTGGCCGGTGCCTACAATTTTTAAATTGTTCGCGTTTTCATGTCCGGAATCCGTGCCGGCAGTCCCCCAGATTTCGTATCCAATTCTTACTTTGGGTATCCAGGAGCTCATATATTTAGGTACCCAGGCGTTATTTTCTTTCTGAGCTGGCGTATTGAAATACAAACAACTATTTCCATTAGAATCGGTATCAGAAAGGGCAATCAACTGGTAAGGAAAAATTCCCGCTTCATCCGCGTAATAAAGTTGGGTTGAAGACCTCAATGTGGCGAGATAGCCTTTTGTGGCGGCTACTTTGGCCTTACTGGTCATGCCGGCAAACTTTGTAAGGGCGATAAGCGAAATAATGGCGATAATAACTACCACAACCATCAACTCAATAAGGGTAAAACCGTTTTTTTTCATGCTTAAGTGATTATAGTATTTTGGTATTTAGCCGTCAATGTTTATTTTGGTAAATATCAATATCCGGATTGTGAAAACCGGATAATTTTGTTCCTGTGAATGATTTTATAAGCTGAAAATTGTTTTCCAATTTATCATTTTTGTTTGACGTAATAATATAATTATAATCTTTATAGGTTGATGCAGGGATTTTATAATCCCAATCAACTTTTACGCTATAGCCATCCGCAGGTTTGAACTCAGGTGTATAAGGAAAACGAAGAATTTTACTTTTTTTAGGAATGTTCTGCAAAACCCAGTCATAAGCAATAAGGCGGGTGTCTTTTTGCATGAGCGTATAATCAATATTTATGATTTTAGGCATAGATACCAGCACAAAAAGAAAAGCAGCAGTGTAAAATACAGAATAATGAACCTTTTTTGAGATATTTTCAAAACCTTTTGCGGTTAAAATGAAAATAAACGGGTATAAAGGGAACAAATAGTGTGTCCCGGGAGCTTTAAATCCCAGGGAAAACAGAAAAAATACAATAATGAAAGACAAAATGAAAAAATCAGCTGCTGCCTGCAAGGCAAAGAATATAGTTGCCAGTCCTGCGAGGAATAATACCGCTCCCGTGCCGTTAAAAATGTGGGTAACCAGGGTCGTGATGTTTTTTAATAAAGAAAAGTGTTCTGGTTTGACAACATTTGTGAAAATTGTCGTGAATCTGGCTGAAAATGCGCCGAAATCAAGAAATGCGTAAGGGCAGCCTATAAAAAAGCCGAAAATCACCAAAGCTAGGCCGGAAAAATACAAATATACAAGCTGCTTTGAAAAATTTTCCTTTTTTAACAAAGGAATCAGCAGCACGTTGGCAAAAAATACAAGCGGGTAATACTTTGTAGCTGTTGAAAGCCCTAAAAGAAGGCAGGAATACAGGAAACTGATTCGTTTGCCTGTAGCAAAATATTCACAAATGAAATAAACGCAAAGAAGCGTCATGAAAAGCGCAAAAACATCAACGGTAGCATAATGGCTGTGCAATATATGAAGCCAGTTGAAGCATAATAAAATTCCGGCTAAAAGGCTCACTTTTTCGCTGTAAAAAAGCCTTGAAATCCGGTAAATCAGGTAAATTGATGCCGTTCCGGCGGCCACGCTAACCATTCTGGCAATTAAGAAAATGCCGGTTATGTCCCCAAGGAAATATTTCCCTGCAAATTGGTCCAAAGAGGTAAAATAACCGAACAGTGAACCGATTGTAAAGTAAATATATTCAACCGCATAGATCAGGTAGAGGAAAAGCGTAGGGTAATCGAAAAAAACGTGAGGGTTAAGGTCGCCCGTAAAAAACCTGAAGGAATAAAATATTACAACCGATTCGTCAATATGGGCGTACTTTAAAGGAAGGCCCCAGGTTATCCCCCAAAGCCGCAGCAGAAATCCGGCTGTTAACGCTGAAGCCAAAATAAAAAACGGTTTTCTTATAAGTTTTATCATCGGCTAGGAATGATTATAGTAATTATTTTTCCGAAAAAACAGGTTTGCACTTCTTGTCAGATTATTATAAAATGTTCGTGTATGAAAACTTCCGGTAAAAAACCTTCGAAAATCCCGGCAAAACAGCTGATAGACTCCCTGTCAAACGATCCGGACAGTCTGATATATGTAACTGACCCAAAAACATTTGAGATTTTGTTCGTTAACAAGCATTTTAAAAAAACATTAGGCAACGCTGTTGGAAAAAAATGTTACAAAATTCTTCATGGTTTAACCAAACCCTGCGATAAATGCCATAACGACAAAATTACCGGTAAAAACTATGGCAAGGCATTTCTTTCCGAATATTCAAGCAGCAAAAATAATCGATTGTACCACTGCGTCTGCAGGGGCATTAGATGGTCCGACGGAAGAACAGCAATATACTCAACCGCTTCGGACATCACTAAAAACAAACAGGTTGAGAGCAGCCTGGAAGAAATAAAGGAAACATTCAAGCAGGTTGCCGACAAATCGCCCAACATGATATTTATCACCAGGGTCGATACCAAGCAGGTTGTTTATACAAACAATAAAACCCGGGAAATACTGGGATATAGCCCCGAAGAAATATGCTCCCCAAAATTTAGTTTTGTAAAACTTATAGCGCCGGAATACTTGCGGATAACAAGGCATGCCCTTGAATTGCATATACAGGGTCAGGAAGCACCGTCGTACGAATACGAGCTTATTTCAAAGGACAGCAGGCGGATTCATTCAATTATAAACACGAAACTGATTAAATACCAGGGAAACACCGCCATACTGGGGATTGTAACCGATATTTCAAAACAAAAACAAATTGAAATAGAACTGAAAAAAGGCCTTGAAAAAACCAAAAGCGTTATGTACGGTGTTGTAAGTTCCCTCGTCATGGCTTCCGAGAAGAGGGATCCTTACGTGGCGGGACACCAAGAGCACGTAGCTAAGCTTGCCTGCGCGATCGCGCAGGAAATGAAACTATCCGCAGAACAAGTTGAAAGCATACAGGTTGCCGCAAATCTGCACGACATAGGCAAAATAAATATTCCAAATGAAATACTGACTAAACCCGCAAAACTTACGTCAATTGAATACAGTCTTGTAAAGACGCACTCCCAAATCGGGTTTGAGATATTAAAAATGATAGATTTCCCCTGGCCGGTTGCAAAAATTGTGCAGCAGCATCACGAGCATATTGATGGTACGGGTTACCCGGACGGGTTGTCTGAAAAAAATATTTTGATTGAGGCAAAAATACTTACTGTAGCTGACGTGGTGGAAGCCATGGCACACCGCAGGCCTTACAGGGGGGCTTTGGGATTAAAGAAAGCGCTTGACGAAATTTCCCGCAATAAAAACATACTTTATGACGCAGCCGTTGTTGACGCCTGCCTGACGCTCTTCAAAAAAAATAAATTCAAATTTAAAAAATGAAATTTTTTAAAGGAAATTCAGTTTCACCCGGATTAGTTAAAGGAATAGCCTGTCTTTACTCTGATGAGGCTGAAGGCAGTGTTGCCCACTATAACATTTCAGATGACCAGGTACCCAACGAAATACTCCGCTTAAAAGAAGGTTTTCAGAAAACCCGCGATACTATGCAGGAAATGGTAAAAATAGCGCGCGATATTTCAGATTCAAAAGCCGAAGAAATCTTCAATGTGCACCTCACCATGATTAACGATCCCGGCCTGCCGGAGAAAGTGTCCAAACTCATTTCCGAAAAGAAAGTAAATGCGGAACACGCAATCAGCGACGTGCTTGAAGAATACATAAATACCTATAAAACAAAACAGGGGCATTTTCAGGAACTTGCGCACGATTTTGCAGATTTAAAAAACAGGCTGATTGCTTCTTTTGCCGGGCTTACCGGCCATTTTGAATGCCCTGTCGGAGAAAGACAGCCCGTCATTGTCGTAGCTCAAAGGCTGACTCCCTACATGATACTGGGGATACCAAAAGAAATCGTCCTGGCTTTCGTAACAAAAGAAGGCGGTTATACAACCCATGCGACAATTATCGCGCAATCATTGGGTGTGCCTGTGGTCTTCGGTATTGAAATAAAAGATAACTTCAAATGTACCGATAAGCTTATAGTAGATGGTTTTACCGGAAAGGTTATAGTTGATCCGGATGAACAGACCGAGAAACTTTATGATGAAAAAATAGAAAAATTAAATAAGCGAAACCTGTCCTGTTCCCTTAAAGAACATATTACCCCAAAAACTAAAAGCAATATCAGGGTACAGCTCAAGCTCAACATAAGCGTTCCCGGAGAGCTGGAATCCATCAAGGGGTTCAACCACGACGGAATAGGCTTGTTGAGGACGGAGTTCCTTTTTCTTGAAAGGAAAGCGCCGCCCACGGAACAGGAACAATATGATATGTATAAATACGCCCTCTTGAAGGCAGAGGGCAGGCCTGTTACGGTAAGGATGCTTGATGTGGGCGCGGATAAGCTGCCGCTATTTTTTAATCTCCCCCCGCAGGTAAACCCGGACCTTGAAATGAAGGGCGCCAGGACCGTGGAAGTTTTTTACAGCGTGTACCTTTCCCAGGCGAAAGCGCTCTTGAGAGCTGCTTCCTCGGGGCCTTTAAAAGTATTATTTCCCATGGTTTCTGATATGACCGATATTAATACTTTCAAAAATTTGTTTTTGGACGCGAAAAAAGAATTAAAAAAAGATCATACAAAATTCAGCGATAAACTTACCACAGGGATAATGATTGAAACGCCCGCGGCCGCCATAATGGCCGATATGCTTTTGAAGGAAGTCCATTTCGCGAATATCGGGTCCAATGATCTGCTTCAGTACACGCTTGCCGCGTCCAGGGGCCATCCGCTGGTTGAAAAAAGATACCATATTCTTCACCCGGCGCTTGTCCGGTTGATCGAAATGGTGATCAAGGCAGGCAAAATGCACCATAAGGAAATTTGTTTATGCGGCGAAGTGGGTTCTTTTGAAGAATTTTATCCGTTGTTTCTCAAAATGGGCCTGCGGAGTTTCAGTGTGGCAGCTTTAAAGTTTCCCTACCTTAAGTGCGAGCTGATGCATATGCGCATTCCGAAGAAATCAAACCTGCTGAAAAAAGTCCATGCCGCCAGAACGAAAGCAGAAATGGATAAAATATTTAGGAAAAAAAGTATATGAGCCTCAAAGCGGTTATTTTTGACATGGACGGCGTTATCATAGACAGCGAGCCGGTGCATTACCTTGTCAACAAGGAAATGTTCGGCCAATTCGGCATAAAATTTACCCAGAAAGACAATGACCGCTTTATCGGCGTATCGAACCCGGCGATGTATGCTGAATATAAAAGCAAATACGAAATAAACCTTTCTATTGAAGAACTTTCGCGCCTCCAGCTGGAAAAATTCCTAAAAAAAATCAATAATAGTTTTGGAAAGTATAGACCCATTCCCGGAATAACAGCGCTTTTAGCCGAATTGAAAGAAAATAATATAAAAATCGGTCTTGCTTCTGCTTCCGATATGGAAGTTATTGAAGCCGTGCTTAAAAGTTTCAGAATAAAAGATTATTTTAAGGTTATTGTGAGCGGTATCGGGATGAAAAGAGGAAAACCGGCGCCGGATATTTTTCTTAAGACTGCAAAAAAACTTAGGGTTAAACCTGCTGATTGCGCAGTTATTGAAGATTCCAAACACGGGGTGCAGGCAGCAATTTCCGCAGGAATGAAATGCATCGGCTACAAAAATGCTAATTCCGGAAATCAGGATATATCAAAAGCGGATTTAGTAGTAAACAAAATCTCAAAAATAGATGTGGGCATTTTAAAAAAATTATGGAGGGTTCGATGAGTAATTTAAGCATTAAATCGGGACAGACAGTGCTTTTTATCGGAGACAGTATTACGGATTGCGGGCGCAGGCAGTTTGACGGTTGTTTGGGTGACGGCTATGTGGATTTATTTACAAAACTTGTTGCAGCGGATTACCCGGAAAGAAAAATAAAGTATATTAATAAGGGAATAAGCGGAAATACGATAGTTGACCTGGAAGAGCG
>Ga0156457_1191_pt3 | contig 10570 bp, 5 predicted proteins | sample RifOxyA2_FD_111904 | JGI IMG/M metagenome (GOLD analysis project Ga0156457, IMG submission 111904) | Elusimicrobia bacterium RIFOXYA2_FULL_40_6 | reverse complement strand
TTTTTTTGACCAGCCGTCACAGGTCCATAAATAGCTGTTAGACGCGGCCAGGCCGACAGGGTAGATATTTTTCATGCGATAGGTCTTTTTCATAACCATCTGGCCGTCAAGAATCTGAGTAGAGTATATTTCCTGTTTTAACCAGTCGCAGAGCCAGATTGTTTTACCATCAACGGAAATACCCGAGATATTTTCCGAAGGGGCGCCGTATGATTCCACTTTTCCCGGACTGAAAACCTTGGGGACAAAAATCATTGACAAAATAACCAGGGCCAGCGCGGAAAACGCGTATACCAAAGGCATAACGGGAATATATATTGATTTTTTGGTCCGGGGGCTTCTATCCCTGATTATCTTATGCGATTCATAAATCTTTTCTCTCTCTTTTTCTGTAAGAGACATCCTGGTTTCAAGCTCAAACAGGTTCCTCTGGGCTTCCAGGTAATGCGGGTTGAGCCCAAGAGCTGTCTTGAATTCGTTTGATGCATCGTGAAAAAGGCCTTTTTTGGCAAAAGCCCTCCCGAGGCTGTTATGTATGTCGGCATAATCCGCGCCCATTTCAATAGCCTTCCTGTACTCTTCTATGGCAATATCGGTTTCTCCGGTGGATTCAAAAACACGGCCCCGGTAGTAATGCCTCATAGCCTCATGTGTAATTTCAAGCCGCGGCATTTTTTAATCCTCTCCCACTTCTGAAAATAGAATTCTCACTATTGCGCCTTTATTAACACCCTGGCTTTCAATTTCAACCTGCCCGTTGTGTAACTGCACAATCCAATAGACCCTGGTAAGCCCCAGACCCGTATGATCGGTTTTTGTAGTTACAAAAGGGCAAAATACTTTTTCTATCAAATAGGGCGGGATTCCCTCGCCCGTATCTTTTATTTCAATAACCGCTTTCCGGCCGATAGTTTTTGTTTCAATTTCAATGCTGCCGTTTTGCAGAACTGCCTCAGAGGAATTTGTAAGCAGTTCTGAAAACATCTCTGAAAATAAATTCGTGTCAAACTGTAGTGTTTGTTCGGCATCTTCAAATTTTGCCGTAATATTTATTCTGGGCTGGAATTTCGGCAAATTTTTGGCTATGACGCTTTCAATAAACGGCTTTATTCTATTTCTAAGCAGGTTCGGGTTCTCAAAAGTATATTTTATTTTCGCGTCCAGGAAAACATTGACAACTTTTTTGAATTCGGCTTCAACGAGCAGGACTTTATTCTTAAATGGTTCCGGGACATCCGGCGAAGCCGTGCACATATTTATTGCTTCGCTCAGGACCCCCTGCGTATTTCTGAAAAACCTGTTGGCTTCGTTTATGAACTGGCTTATCAGATCTATAGAATATTTATTCCAGGCTACCTGGTCAAATTTTTTAAATGCCTGCGATAAAGTATCCAGTTCCATTTCCATAGACCTTTTGCTTTTTTCAGAATCCGCTACCCTTCTCTGCAACTGCTCATTATTTTTTATAAGGTCAGCAATTCTTTCTTCAAGAATGCGCTTGTCGCTTAAAGCGTTGTTTAATTTTGAATTTATATAGGTATTTTCTTTTTCGTGATAGGCTATTTTGTTGCTTAATTCATCTTCCTTTAATTTCGAAACCTGGCTGACCAAACCGGAGGAATTCGCGCTTTCCGGAACAGAACCACCGCCGGACATCCTTTCGGAAATACCCCTCGTTTTTTCCTTGAGTTTCGAAAGCCGCTCTCTTAATTCTTCTAAATTTTTTTCCATTTTATTAAGGTATTACCAGGACCTGGCCCGATGTAACCTGCCCTCTCTGAATTTTACTCTTGTTTGCTTCATATATTTTTTTCCATTGTGAAGAATCATTATAATACTTTTGGGCTATGGAAGGCAATGATTCACCTTCTTTTACTGTATGAATTTTTACAACTGGTTCTTTTTGGAATACTGCGGGCACCGAAGGAGCCTCCTGATATTCGACAGGAGTTTCAACCGGCTTCGCCTTGGGCTTTTCTTTAACCGCCTGCTGCATTTTCTGCAATTTCAACCTTTCCTGTGTTTCCAGCAGCTGCATCTGAAGCGCGCGGATGGATTCTGCATCAGGCGTATTTTGCCCTGGGAGTGCGCCCTCCATATGCTGGTTTTCCTGTAGTTTTGCGTCTAGTTCTGAAATTTTATTCTCAAGTTGTTTTATCTGGCCTTCATAATTTTGGATAATTTTTTCTTTTTCTTCCTGGTAATTCCTCTGGGCCGCTAGATCTTCTTCAGTTCTTTTGCCGAATTTGTAGGCAAGACTGACTCGGTGAGTTCCGTTTGTCCCCTTTATACCGCCCATTGGAAGACTTATGGAATAATCAACCTGTGCCTGTTTAAATTTAAAACCCGTTCCAAAAGACATACCGGAATATTGTTTTGTGCCGAAACCAAACCCGGCCCGCAAAGCCAGCAGCCCATTAAATAAACTTTTCTCTACTCCTGAGAGTATTTTATAATCTCCTTCAGACTGGCTTATGCCTATTCCCAGATTAAAATCATTTGAAGGATAATTATACCTGTAGCCTGCCGCAAAGTTTAAAATAATAGGAAGGGATTCTTTTTCAGCTAAACCCACATCAGGCTGGTTGAGATTGATTATAGAAAGCCCCATAAAATAATCGGGATAAAATTGCCATAGCAAACCAGGATCTATGCCAACCGCGGATTTAGTTGCAAGTGAGCCGTATCCGAACGCATCATCCACCCGGGTATATTCATCCATCGTATAAGCCTGCTGTAATTGCTTTACATTTACGCCCAAACTGGCATTTTTTGTAACTTTCTGGCTGTAAGCGAAAGCTATTGTGTTTTCAGTATAAGAGCCTGAAAGCGAAAATCTCTGGATAGAAAACCCATATGCGTGGTCATTTTTAGGATAAATTGCACCCAGATAACCGTTTGAAAGATTGCTTCCGTCGGTCAATCCGGTCCATAACTGGCCAAACTCTGTGCTTAGCTGCGGGTCTTTTGCAAACGCAATTGCTCCCGGGTTATAATATATGCCGTAAGCATCATCGGAAAATGCCGTATAGCAATTGCCCAGGGCCGCGGGCCGCGCACCTACACCTAAATAATCGAAATCACAAAACCCGTAACCGGCGGTTAATGCGATTAACGCAGTTAATAACAAACCTGAAAGAATTTTTAATTTATTTTTTTTCATCTGGCTTATCCTGATTTTCCCTTTAATCAACTGTATCAGGACGCTACCTCGCGACAATTATTGTCCCTGTGTATATTTTGCCACCGACTTTCAATTGATACAGATATATTCCTTTTTTGACGATATCCCCTGAATCCGTTTTGCCGTTCCATTCCAGATAATCCCCCAGATTGGATTTCGGCTGCATTTTGGCGATAAAGGCGCCCGATAAATCATATATCTCGCCGGTGAGTTGTTCGCCCGTGGTGTTTACATACCTGAATTTCATTGTTTCGGTGACAGCGAGGCCCTTGCCGTTGGGCGTGAATATTTTTTTCGGCTCAAGGCTGAATGAAAAATCAGAATTAGAAATATCCCTGAGCTGGTATTTTCCGGTATAGCTTGTCCTGACATATACTTTATTATTCACTGCATCAAGCTCTCCGCCGATATTAATGTATTCAACGCCGTTATCCCAGAATACCGCCGGCTTGCCGCTGAAACTCTGTATCCTGGAAGCCGCCGAATTAATAACGGAGTTATTAATAACGAAGTTTAAGATAAGCGATTCACTGAATGTATAATTGCTAACTTCCGCGCCTGTATCCGTCCTCAAAACTTTTATTTCGTAGATATTACTATTTTTGACGATATCAACTCTGCGGTTAGCGCTCCGCATGTTTCCCGCCATTGTATTGGACAGAATTACATAGGCATCCTTTTCCAGTGTAGCCGCAATCGTTTTGTTGGAAAATTCAGATGAAACTGTCTGAGAATCAACGCTTTCAATACCTGTATTTCCCACCGTCCTGACAAAATAGTAATATACCTGGCCATTCACATCGGTGTCGGTCCATTTATTTGTGTCGGTAAAACCCGCGAAAACATAATCGGCAATCGGGTTTATGGAGCGGTAAACATTGTATCCTGCCAAATCATCCGCGTTAGTGCCGTCTTCATAAGTTGAAACTACAGGCCAGGTCATAACAAAATTACTCATATCAGGGCTGAGGATGGCCTGAAGAAATATTTCAGGTGATTTTAATCTTTGCAGGCTGGGAACGAAGAAATCCCAGGTTGTCGAAGTTGTGCTTGAACCAAATGCATCAAACGCGGTTACTTTCCAGTAATAAGTGGAATTCTGCCGCAAGCGGCCTTCCTGAAGGATTGTATAAGAAGAGGCCACAATATTAGATAACATATTGTAAAGTTTAAAATCAGGGCAGGTGGAATAATAAAGCGAATAATAGGCGATTCTGTCTCCTGAAGATTCGTCCGGGTCTATGGCTGTTTCCCACACAAGCTGGGGCGCACGGGTGTCGGTTACGGAAGCGCTTGAAGGAGAAATAAGCCCGAAATTGTTCGGGGGATCATTTACCGAACTTATGAATATATAGAATATCTGGTTTGAATATCGTGAGTGGCCGGCGAGATCGGTAGCTTCGATTCTCCACCAGTAGGATGAGTTTTCCTGAAGACTCACATCAAGTGTATATGTTGTTATGGTAATACCTGAACGAGTAACAACATCGAGGGGATTATTAACATTGAAACATTCAAGCTTGTAGGTTGTAGGGTCCCACCATTCTGTCTTGTCGGCTTTGGTCCAGACAAATTTCGGTTTCCTTGTATTTACAATCCAGCCGGTTGACGATACCAGGTCAAAGGTATCGGGATATCCATCCGTCCCGTTTATGGTTATGCTCCAGGTGCTGTTGCTCAAAGTTTTCAAACCTGTTGAATCTGTCGCCGACGCATACCATTTGTAAGTGGCATTTTCTTCGAAAGACGCTGGAGGATTAAAAAGAGGAGACTTCAACCCTGAACTTGAGTACAGGGTTTTAAAATTATCGCTTGAATAATAAATTGAATAATAAAGGTAATCCCCCGAGTCCAAATCAGAACTGGCAGCCCAAGTAAACACCGGAACAGAAGTATTTACAACGCCCGACGAAGAAATCAATCCGAAAGCCAACGGGTATTCGGGAAGAGCATTTACGATAAATATCCCGGTAGCCAAACTATTGCGAAACTCATAACCATCAGTGACGCAGACTTTCCAGTAATAAGTGGTATTTTCTGAAAGATCAGCAGCAACGGCAAAAAATGATGACGAAACAACATTGTAAACAGAAGACGAAATAAAATTCGCAAAAGTGGAATGTGTAACTGTATAATTCAGCGTGTCATTATCCAAATCAATGCTCGGCTGCCAGTTCAGCACAGGTCTTTTTGTCTGCACGATGAAACTTCCAGTCGGATAAACTAAATCGAAAATACTCGGAGAACTATTCTGGACATAAAATAATCCCGTAGAGCTGGAAAGGGTATAAAGGCCGGTTGCGTCATATGCGCGGACGTTCCAATAATAAGTAGTTCTTAAAACTAGAGGCATATTTGGCGGAATATTGTAGCCAGTAGAACTTGAAACTATATTTGCTGTCCATGTTGTTACATTACTGACAAAATTAGAATCAGCGGAATAGTATAATCTGTAATACGCAATTGAATCGTATGGATCTGGGTCGGAGCTGGCGGTCCAAGTAAAAGATGGGGTAAGTGTCCTTATGATGCCTTCAGGAACTGTTAATGTAAAGGTACTTGGAGCGGTCGTAGCGATGATAAATATACCAGTTGAATTGCAGGTAGTGTAAAGACCAGTCGTATCGTAAGCTGTCACGTTCCAATAGTAATTCACTGCCGGAGAAAAGTTAAAAATAACAGTTGTAGTTGTGGTATAGATTGAGGAAGTCCAGGTTGTCTGGCCTACAGAAAAATTCGAGGTTGGTGAAAACTTGAGTACATAATGGTCTACATGATCAAACGGGTCTGGATCTGAGGTTGCATTCCAGGTAAAATACATACTTGTAGTTACAGCAGGATTTGTACTTCCTATCGGGCTGATGAGGTCAAAGCTTGAGGGCGTTTCGCTTGTGTGATTAACCACAAAATACGAAATCTGGCTTGTTGAAGTTTTTTGGACAAAATAAGGAGCCCCATACAATTGAGTCAGTGAATCAGCATTATCATAGACATCTGCACACCAGTAATAAGTCGCGTTATCTGCCAAATTTGTAAGGACTGTATAAGTCGAAATTCCCGCAAGAATTTCGGTCTGACTGCTCAGTGAAACCAATGGGCCTATGTCTGAAGTTTGGGAAGAATAATAAATCTTGTACTTGCTGATGCTATCATCCGGATCCGGGTCAGTGGAAGCAAGCCAATTTAACTGATAATCCTGGGAATAAATGACAGATGTATTTGCCGGAGAAAACAATTGAGGAGCATTCGGCTGAGTATTCTCGCAATTCACAACAACACTCCAGATTGAAGAACTTGTAACTTTTACATTGTAATTAAAAGGCATCCCGGAATCCTGGACTACTACAAACCAGTAATAAGTCGCGTCATTTATAAGCGAATGAGTGACGGAATATGGAGAAGACAAAAGATTGGGCACTACCGTCGTGAAGGAAACATCAAAATTTGCCGCAGTGGAATAATAAAGCCTGTAGAATGACACATGATCGCCCGGATCCGGGTCCGAAGTCAGATTCCAGCTGAAAGATAATTTTTCATCATAAGGAGGGTAATCCTTAAAATGTACGATCCCCGACGATGTAATTTGTGTAAAAGAATAAGGCGGTTCATTGGCAGCGTTGACGGAAATATAGTGGAAAGATTTATTGAACGAATTTACACTTACTGCGCTTTCAGAATCATAAGTATATAGGGCCACCCAGTAAGTGGCGTTTTCGCTTAAATTAGTTGCCAGGTAATTTGACGCTGACACTCCATAAACCGTCAATGTGCTTCTGCCAATCGTGCCTGCACCGCCCCCCGAAAAACAGGACGAAAAATAAACAGTGTAAGATGAAATTGAATCCCCGTATAAGGAATCATTGGACCCCGGATTGTTTCCCGACCAGGTGAAATTATAGCTGGTTGAGTTTATGTAATGGGTTGCGTTGTTTTGTAAATCGCCCGTAAAGGTTGCGGCATTCGGGGCGGTATTAAAAGGAATGGCTTTAGGAGAACTTGAACTGATTACCGACCACTGGTTTCTTTCGTCGTAGCTTTTTATGGAAAAATAGTAGGTTGTGCCGTTGGCCAGTCCTGTTACCGTAAATGTTTCATAATTTCCCGGCCTTGTGTATGAGCTTGCTAAAACGGCAAAAGTGCTTGCGCTTTGAAAAAGATTCTCTGAACTTATCGTGAAAGTTGCATACTTAATGTTATAGGTGAGAGTGGAAATACTGGTATTGTACGGAGCAGCACCGCTGTCTTCGCAGGGCGCAGACCACTTTAAAGTAACATGCCTGAACCCGTTTTCAACTATCGTTACGCCTGTGATGGCTACCGGCGAGGAAACATCCAATTGCGCCCAGTAGGTTGCGCCGGCAGAAACTGCTGACCAGTTTGACATGTTTTCGTCTTTGGTCCAAACCCTGAAAAAATAAGTGGCGCTTGGCAAGAGACCGGTTATAACCGCCGACTGACTGGATCCGGGATTGACACTTGAAGTTGAAAAATCCAGTTGAGGCGTATTCACGTCCCATGCAGATGCTGAATCCGTTGAATACTGCAATCTGAATCTTGAACCCGCCGTAAGCGCTCCGGAATATCCGTCATCACCGGGTGCTATCCAAGTAAGCCGGGCTCTGCCTTCGGTTAAATTCGTTACATCAGCGGAAATTTCTGTTATAGGGCCGGGCGCCACATTGACTGCCAGAGCGAAATTATCATTATTTACGTCAGCTGAATCCCAGCTTGAATACCAAACGCCGTAATTGCCTGCTGAATCCTGCCCTTCAATCGCAAAAAAATATGTAGAACCTGCCGTGAGCCCTGTTACAACCCTTTGTTCTTCGGAACCTCCTGCTACAAAAGCCGAAGCAGCGGCCCAGGCATGATAGTAAGTTGCTGAAGTCATAAAATCCGATGCATTAATCTGGCAGGAAGCGTATTTCACAAGATATGTTGTTACCGTGCCGGAAACATCCGCATCTCCGGGCGCGGTCCATTTGAGGGCGATAGCGCCATCCTGCTGACCGGCAAGCGCGGTAAGATTTGAGATTGCTGCCGGAGGAGTGTTAACGTCAGCAAAACCGTTAACATCAACAAATAAACAGCAAGCGACAAGAAAAAGCGCGATCTTCGAGATCCTTGCATTCTTCATATTTATTATTCTACCGCTTCCAGCATTTTCTTGGGATATTTGTAAATTTTTGATTCTTTTTCGGAAGCCAGCCATAGGAAATCCCGGTCTCCCGTAAGACTGGTAAATTTCAGGCCTTCATAATCCGGGGGGATGAAAATATTTTTAACTGTAAGGTCAAAATCGTCTATGGAACAGCAGTATATTTTATTGGCGACTGAATCCGCAATCCAGACAGATTTTCCGTCCGCATATATGCCTACGGGGTCGCTGGCCGGCAAAACATATTCTTTAAGCACGGTTAATTTATCGTCAAGCTTATGGACGTAGAGTTTGCCCTGGGAGTTATCGCAGGTTAAAAGATACCTGCCATCGTAAGCAATTCCCGTGGGATTAGGCCCGGGCGCAGTAAATTCACGGATAATGGAAAGTTTTTTGTCCAGGTTGTGCTTGCGGATCTTTTTCTGCCAGGGGTCCAGCGTCCACATATATCCTTCCGCGACAACAAGGGCCGAAAACCTCATTTCCGGGAATGGGTAAACATGTTCTATCTCAAGATTTGACGAGAGCGAGTGCTTGTAAACATTCTGGGTCTGCCAATCCGAGGTCCAAAGCGAATTTTTAGAAAGTGTGATGCCTGAAAGATTCAAGTACGGAACACTGTAAACTATGGGCGCCATGTTTTCAGTGAGGACAACCTTATCCCTGGAAACAAACCCCGCTACGACAAGAACTAACAGCGTTACGCAGGCGGCCAGGAATTTTTTATAAATGCGGTTTTTTGATTCTGTCCTTACAATGCTGTATTCCTTTTCCCATAAATCATTTTTTGCCAACCCCTGCCAGAGAAGGTTCTTAACCTGGAAAAGTAGCGAATCTTTATCTATTAAAACGGAAGCGTTGATGCAGGCGGCGTAGCCTTCGGTCAGCAGAGACTGGATTTTGCGGTTGCTTTTAGCGGGATTTTTAGCAAAGTCTCCGTACGCTATCGCGGGTATAAAAGAAAAATTTGCGAGTATTTTCCTGGCAGTGCCGGAATCGGCTTTTCTGGCGGATATAAAAATTATCTGGGGCCTGGAAACCACGACATTATTAAAAAGTTCTCTCATGGAAGAGAACTTCATGACTTTATATTCGCTTAAAGACACTGCGGCATTCTCAATATGCCGCGCATAATTCTGGTCATCAAGCAGGAAAATATTCATTATCCCCTTATCCTCGGATAAACAAAGTAATTACGGTATTTTTCTCAACCGTGTCAGAAACAACTTTCCAGCTGTGCAGGTAGGCCACATATTTCAATTGTATAAGATTATCGTCGATTTCTATTTTGCCCGGGATTATTAGTTTCAATTGTGTTTCATTGCCCGCCGGCATGTATTTAACAACCATCGCTGTGGAAGCATCGCAATACCTTTTCAAGTGCCTGACTATTTTGACGATATCTGCTTTTACCGTTAAGCCTGCCGGCAGGACGGAGGTTTCTATGTCTTCATGGAGTTTGGTCAATAACCGCTCTATCGAAATTTGTTGGAGGTTTAATTTCTCCCTCTTTGAAGCCAGCAGCAAGCGTTCCAGGGAGCTAAAGATTTCGCTTACAATATTTTCAAGCACAACCAGTTGTTTTTTAATTGTTATATTCTCGCTTAAAAAACCCAATCTCAGCTTTTTGAAACAGAAATTAACCAATCCCAGAACTGTACCCAGGGAAGCTTTGATCTTCCCGGTGAAAAACTCCACTACCGATCCGAAATATTCTGCCGCTTCCTTTTCGCGTTCATAGATCTCAATATTTTTTTGTTCAATTTTTTTATTCAGTTCCGTTATTTCTTTCTCAAGGGAGAAACTCTTGTCTACCAGCTGCTTTATATTTTCCTTGTATCCGGTTATCTCGACTTCCTGTTTTGATATCAATATTTCAAAATGCGCCATATCAGCCTGCGCAGATTCGATGGCTTCTACAACTGTGTTTTGAGCTTCAAGTAATTCCCTTATTTGAGCCTGGTGAACGGACTCAACCTGTTGTTTGGAATTCTCTGTCTGTTCCTTAGCCCTTGCAATCTCCGAGGTTAAATCCCTGTTTTGCTGTTCGAGGTCGCGGATTTTTCCGCTGAAATCCGTGCGCTCCCGCTCCAATTGTATTTCTGCTTCGCGGGATTTGAGTCTTTCCTGCCAGGATAAAACTTCTTTCTGCAGAGATAATTCCAATTCCCTTATGCGCTCGGTAAGAGCTTCAAGTTCAGTTTGTGATTTATTAAGCTTTGATTCAG
>Ga0156457_1008_pt3 | contig 10618 bp, 7 predicted proteins | sample RifOxyA2_FD_111904 | JGI IMG/M metagenome (GOLD analysis project Ga0156457, IMG submission 111904) | Elusimicrobia bacterium RIFOXYA2_FULL_40_6 | reverse complement strand
TTGGTAAAGTAACAATCACAATATCTTTAAGTTCGTTTTACAGAAAATTAAAGGAATTGGAATTGGTAGTATTTGCAGTAATAATGATTATTTTTGTGTTTGTGACTACGTTTATTACGCTATTAGTGAACAGGTATATATCTTCTCCGATAAAAAGGCTGATTTTTGCTACAGAGAGCGTAGCAAAAGGAAATTTAGATTATGAGGTTAACATTAAATCAAAAGATGAAATAGGTGTTTTAAGCGGTTTTTTTAATAAAATGACAAAGGATTTGAGAAAGTCCAAGGGAGAAATTGAGGAATATAATAAAACCTTGGAGAAAAAAGTTGAAGAAAGGACCAGGGAACTTAAAGATTCACAGGAAAGGCTGCTGCAATCGGATAAAATGGCGGCGGTAGGCCAGCTGGCAGGCGGGGTATCGCATGAAATAAATAACCCGCTCGGGGTTATTTTAGGGTTTGCCCAGGTTATTGCAAAAAATGTTAAAGAGGGTGATAATTTGTATATGCCCTTGAAGTCCATTGAACGGGAAGCATTACGGTGCAAAATCCTGGTCAGCGACCTGTTGACATTTTCCAGAACAGGGAAATCAACAATGGAACTGATAGATTTAAATACGGCAATTGGCCATGCTTTGGCTCTTGTGGAAACCAGGACCAAAACACAGAATATTGAGATCATAAGGAATTTTCAGGAAGATTTGCCAAAGATTACAGCAAACGGCAACCAGATCCAGCAAATAATAATAAACCTGTGCAACAATTCAATAGATGCCATGCCTCAAAGCGCGCCTAAAAACAGGCGGATAACAATAGAAACAAAGAAACTGGAGAAAGAAATTGAAATAGCAGTCAGCGACACCGGTACAGGAATATCGGAAGAAACAAGAAAGCACTTATTTTAGCCGTTTTATACTACAAAAGAAGTTGGAAAGGGTACAGGTTTAGGTTTATCGCTGGTGTATGAAATAGTAAAGAAACATAATGGAACTATAGAAGTGCAAAGCGAATTAAGCAACGGGACAATTTTCAAGATTAAATTACCGATTTCAAAATAAGAAATCGAAAATAGATAAGTAATTTTAGCGGGAGATTAAATTTATGGGTTTTACTCAGCAGAAATTCTTGTTAGCAATATTGTTTTTAACGGTAAGTATGCCGGTTTTACCGTTAAATGTTGCTGCAGAAGAAACAATGGGTTCAGAAGAACTTTTGTTTATGGAAATTCCAGTTGTTGTAACAGCGTCAAAAAAAGAACAACCGATTACCGAAGCGCCTGCTACCATTTTTGTTATTACCGCCGAAGATATCAGGCAGTCCGGGGCAAACAGTATACCAGATGTATTGCGAATGGCTCCGGGGGTAGATGTGATGACAATATCCGCAAGAGACCAGCAGGTAAGTATCCGGGGATTTAATGGCCCTGTAACTAATAAACTTTTAGTATTAATAGACGGCCGTTCAGTTTACTGGGATGGCTATGGTATTGTTTATTGGGATTTATTCCCTGTAGGTTTGCAGGAGATACAACGGATAGAGATAGTCAGAAGCCCCGGTTCAGTCCTTTATGGTGCCAATGCTTATTGCGGTGTGATAAATATTATCACCAAAACTCCTTCAGAAATCGGAGGGACAAAACTTGCCATGGCCTACGGGGAATATAATGCCCGCATTACGTCAATACTTCATTCAGGTACAGGCGAAAAAGTTGATTACAAAGTTTCTGCAGAAACTGATATGACAGATGAATGGAGAACTAAAGATAAAAAGGCTACTGATATAACAAGGGCGAATGCCTTAATAAATTACAAGATTACTGAAAAAAGCAACGCAGGTATATCTTTTGGCAGGAGCAATTATAAAGATAAAAGCTTATTAGCCGGCGAAACCGTAGGTACGGGAAAATCAGAAGGAATATTCGACTATGTCCAGGTAGATTATAATCATTCAGACATAAAATTCCGTACATTCATGAATAGCGATGACGCTTCTTTAACATGGGTTAGAACCGGTATAGAATATCCATTTCTTACTACGACCTATGATGCGGAACTCCAGGATTCAATTAATGTCGGTGAGAAAAATTCTGTAATCTTGGGCGTCAACTACAGGTATAATGTGGTTGATAAAAATATTATAATTCCGGAAAACCATACTGAAAATCTCTGGGCCTTGTTTATAGAAGACGATGTCAAATTTAATGATAAAATACGAATGAATTTAGGCGGAAGGTATGACGGGCACCCGCTAACCGGGGAACATTTCTCGCCAAGAGGTTCCGTTTCTTTTTCACCTGGAAATAATCAAATTATAAGGTTATCGGCCAGCAGCGCATACCGTAATCCGGCTTATCTTGATTTTTACACGTACATTGAGAACCAATTAACTACAACCATGCCTATCCCTGTGCCGCCCTATTCTATGGATGTTCCTTACATATTTATTTTTGAAGGCAATAAAAATTTAAATCCGGAAGGTATTACATCTTATGAAATAGGATACCAGTCAGACCTGCAAAAAAAAGTCAGGTTTGACCTGAATATGTTTTATAATGATTATTTTAATTTTTTTACGCAAACGACTAATGTGAATTACTATGAGGCCAATGAACTCTTCCCCAGTTCTCCGGGCGGGTTAATTCCAAAAAAGGTATATGTGACCTATGAAAATGACGGTAGCGCTTCGGGAATCGGCGGGGAGGCAGGCCTTGACGTTTTTATTACTCACTGGCTTTCCGGAATGTTTAACTATTCTTATCAGCAGATTACGGATAAAGAAGACAATTTGTCAACACTTTTAATTAACGAGACAAACAGGGTGCGCTATGAAAATCCCCAGACTAAGGTAAATGCGGGAGTGAGGATGAAATTTGAAAGCGGTATTTCAGTTAACCTGGCGGCTAATTGGGTAGATACGACTACGCGCATTATTTCTGATACCGCAGGCAACAATTACTTGGCTGAGGTAAGGGCCTATACTATTGTTAATAGCCGTATGGGATATATTTTCTTAGATAATAGTGTGGAAATAGCCCTTAATGTTTTTAATCTGCTGGATGATAAGCATTACGAATATCCGGTAGGCATAAATTTGCCTGATTACAGCAGTGATGAAATCGGCAGAAAAATAACCGTCAGCGCAAATTATAAATTTTAGGGCAGGGTAAACATGAATGAATTAAATTGGGTTGAGCAGAACCGTAAAAAATATTTTTTTTCTTTCATTGCAAGTATACTAGTAATATATTTGTCTATTTTTGGGATTGTGAATATTTTTACCGAAAATCATTTTATCGGTATTTTTGCTCTTTCGGTTGATTCCGTCATAATTCTTATGTGCCTGTATTTTATGATTACAAAAAACCTGGCATTAACAAATTATGTTTTTGTTTCATTGGTGGCAATACTATTTTTATATCTTCTTTTTTCCGGCGGGGTTAATAACACAGGGTGTCTTTGGTGTTATGTGTATCCCTTAATGACTCTGTTTCTTCTGGGTTATACAGGGGGGCTGGTTTTAGTGTCTATTTTTCTTTTTATTGTTTTTATGGTTTTTATTGTTAATTGGCCTATTAATGTCACTATATACAGCTTTGATTTTAAATTCAGGTTTATTGGTTCGTTTTTTGCTGTATCAGTTATTTCTTTTTTCTTTGAGTATTTAAGGGATATAACTCAAAAAAAGTTAATTCAGGAAAGTTTACTTAAGGAAGAACTTAAGACCCAGCTTCTTCAATCAGAAAAAATAGCAGCTGTAGGGCAATTAGCTGGCGGGGTAGCGCACGAGATAAATAATCCGCTGGGGGTAATACTTGGTTTTTCCCAGATTTTAACAAAAAATCTGAAAGAAAATGAACCGTTATATATGCCCTTGAAATCCATAGAGCGCGAAGCGGTGAGATGTAAGAAATTAATAGGGGATTTGTTGACTTTTTCAAGGACAGGCAAGACAATTACGGAATCTGCTGATATAAATATAGTAATTAATGGGGCTTTATCGCTTGTAGAAACAAAGGCAAAGACTTCAAATATTGAAGTTATAAGAAATTACGAAGCAGAATTACCGCAAATAACTGTAAATACCAATCAAATCCAGCAAGTAATAATAAATCTGTGCAATAATGCAATGGATGCGATGCCTGAAGGCGGGAAGATAACAATAACAACAAAGAAATTGGAGCAGGAAATAGAAATAGAAGTCAGCGACACCGGTACCGGGATGTCAGAAGAAACGAAGAAGCATTTATTTGAACCATTCTTTACGACAAAGGAAGTAGGAAAGGGCACGGGTTTAGGTTTATCGCTGGTGTATGAAATAGTAAAGAAACATAATGGAGCAATAGAATTGGAAAGTGAAGTTGGTAAAGGAACGGCATTTATCATAAAATTGCCACTAAACATTGAGAGATAAAATCTATGCAAACTAAAGAGCTGGAAAACGGTATTTCGTTTAAAACTAAGGCCCGTATTTTAGTTTTTATGATAGCCTCAATAATATTTTTATTGAGCGCTTTCATATTTGCAATTTATCGGCTCCAGAACAGAAATGCTTCAAGTATTATTGAGAAGAAACTGGATTCAGCCCAGCAATTGTTTAATGCGCAGTTAGAAAGCGATGCCAATATGATGTCGGCAGTACTAAAATCGTTCCTCTCAGATGACAAAATGAAAGCAGTCTTGTCATCCCGGAACCGAAAGCTTTTACTGGAATATTCAAAATCCATTTTTGAGCAGCTCCGCAATGAGCATAAAATCACGCACTTATATTTTTCAGGGCCTGAAAGAGTTAATATATTGCGTGTTCATAATCCGGGAAAAAATGGCGACATTATTAACCGCTTTACAATGCTGGAAGCAGAGCGGAGCAAGAAAATATTTTATGGAATTGAGTTAGGTCAGATGGGAACGTTTACCTTAAGAGTAGTTGCTCCATGTTATGAAAATGGCCGGCTGCTGGGCTATATTGAATTGGGCGAAGAGATCGACCATCTAACTCACAAATTGAGTGAAATTCTGGTTTTGGATGTTTATCTGGCAATTAAAAAGAAATTCATAAAAAGAAAGGAATGGGAATCCGGCATGTCTATGCTGGGGCATCAGGCAGATTGGAACCGGTTTGCAGACGTGGTAATAATCAATGAAGATCAGGATATTCTTTCGCGGGATTTTGCCGATGACATTATAAGAGGACATTATTCAAAAGATATAAATGAAGGTTCGATGAAAAAAAATGGCAGGTATTATCGCAGCAGGCTTAATCATATCAAAGACGTATCCGGGTTTGAAGTTGGAGAAATGATAATCGTTTATAATGTCACCGAATTAATCGCTTCCAGGAAAACTTACACAATTGTTGCAAGTTCAATTTTTCTGGCTGTTGGCAGCTTACTCTACTTTATTTTTTATATTTACCTCTCCAAAATAGAACAAGAATTAAAATCGGCATATGAAAAGCTTGAGCAATCGAATAGTTCTCTTGAAAAAAAAGTCGATGAGAGAACGATGGAATTAAAAGAATCTCAGGAAAAACTGGTCCAAACCAGTAAAATGGCGGCGGTAGGCCAGCTGGCAGGCGGGGTGGCGCATGAAATAAATAACCCGTTGGGAGTAATTTTGGGCTTTGCCCAGATTGTAGTAAGGAATATTAAGGAAGGAGATAATTTATATATGCCGTTGAAATCCATTGAACGGGAAGCTATCAGGTGTAAAAACCTTGTAAGTGATTTGCTAACATTTTCCAGGACAGGGAAATCAACAATGGAACTGATAGACTTAAATACAACAATAGGCAGCGCCCTGGCGCTGGTAGAAACCAGGAGCAAAACGCAAAATGTAGAAATAATTCGTATTTTTGGCGAGGGCTTGCCAAAGATAACCGCAAACAGCAATCAAATCCAACAGATAATAGTAAACCTGTGTAACAATGCTATAGACGCAATGCCCCAGGCCGGCAAGATAACGATAGGAACAAGTAAATTGGATAAAGAAATAGAAATAACAGTCAGCGACACCGGTACCGGGATGTCAGAAGAAACGAAGAAGCATTTATTTGAACCATTCTTTACGACAAAGGAAGTAGGAAAGGGCACGGGTTTAGGTTTATCGCTGGTGTACGAAATAGTAAAGAAACATAACGGCAATATAGAAGTTAAAAGCGAGCAGAATACAGGGACGACATTTATTATAAAGTTGCCTATAACCCCCACTGTCCCCCTTTAGTAAAGGGGGAGGACAAGGATTTCTTCCCCTCTTTTTGAAAGAGGGGTTAGGGGAGTTAATTGCAAGAGAGGAATTTCATGGAATCCAAAGCTAAAATCTTAGTAATTGACGATGAAAAGGGGATTCAGGATTTATTTCGGTTTCTTTTGGAGCCGGAAGGTTATACGATCGTTATAGCAAATGACGGCGTAGAGGGAGTGGATGCTGTAAAAAAGGAAGAGTTTGATGTTGTGTTTCTTGATGTCCACATGCCTAAAATGAAAGGGCCGGAAGCGTTGAAAATCATCAAACAGTTGAGACCGGATCAAAAAGTGATTGTTTTCAGCAGCAGTTCGGATTCAAACCATGCTTTTGAAAATGAAGCGAAGCAATTGGGCGCTTTTGCCTGCATTTATAAACCCAGCGGTATAGAAGAAATTTTAAGATTGGTGCGGGAAGCATCGGGTAACATGGGGTATTAGGAGGGAAAAAATGAGCCAAAAAACCAGTATTTTGGTAGTTGACGACGAACAGGGCATCCGCGACATGCTTTTCTTTACATTGAAGCAGGAAGGATATAGCGTAATAACCGCGGAAAACGGTTTAGAAGGAATTTCAAAATTTAAAGATGAAAAAGTTGATGTGGTAATATCCGATATGAAAATGCCGGTAATGGATGGTATCACCATGCTGAAGGAAATAAAAAAAATTAAACCTGAAGCCCGGGTGATTGTAGCCACTGGTTTTGGCACGCCGGAGACTGAAAGCGAAATTAAAGAAAGCGGCGCGTTTATATACATGGACAAGCCGTTTAATTTGGAAATATTACTGTCAGCATTGGTTAAAGCTGTCGCGGAAGGAGAGTAGCATGCCTAAAAAAATCCTAATAGTTGATGATGAACCTGGAGTCAGGGATGTTTTAAAAAAGGTGCTGGAAAAATCCTACGAAATCACACAAGCCAAAGACGGCCTGGAAGCTGTTGAACTGCTCAACGATAATTCTTTTGACCTGGTTATTTCAGATATAAGAATGCCCCGCAAAGGCGGCGTAGACTTGCTTAAAAAAGTAAAATCAAATTATGTAACGCTGCCATTTATAATGATAACAGGTTTCGGCGATATTGAGGAAGCCGTAAAAACCATCAAGTTAGGCGCCAGCGATTATATAACGAAACCTTTTGATATAGATGATATTTTAATTACGGTCGAAAAATGCTTATCAGATGCCACCAACAGCCTTGAAGCGGTTTCTATGAAGCAGTGCATGAGTTTATATGAGATATTCCACCAAAAAGAAGAAAGTTCCAGCCCTGATGAAATGTTGTCAATAATCCTGAAAAAGTCGCTTGAAACCATTAAGGCCAGCAGCGGGTCTATTACGCTTTTGAACGAAAAACTCAATATGCTTGAAGTAATAGTCTCTTTTGGTTTAAACAAAAAAATAGATAAACTAATCCCTGTCGGAGAGAGGATTGTAGGCCGGATATTCAAAGAGAATAAACCAATGATCCTGCATAACGGACTCAAGCGGTACAGCCAGTTTAAGGATATTAAAGTGAGAAATGAGATTGTTTCTTCAATGGTTATACCCCTGCGAAGCCAGGGGAAAGTAATAGGTACCATGAATTTTAACAGGCTAAGCGATTTTCCCTTTAAATTCACAGAACTGGAACTCAATACTATGGAGCTTTTCGGTTCCTATATTTCATCTTTATTGGTTCAGCTGGTCGCGCAAAGAAAGTCCGTTGAACTCGAAACCTTAAAAAAAGAGTTTCTCGGGAATATCAGCCATGAATTGCGGACTCCCCTGATGTCTATAATGGGGGCGGTGGAACTGGCGCAGGATTTAGATGATAAGGAAACATCAAAAAACCTTTTACAGGTAATCCAGCGCAATTCTTTGAGACTTGACAGCCTGGTGAAAGATTTATTGGATTATTCAAAAATGGATTCCGGCACTTTGAAATATAATTTCTACCTTACTTCGGTGACAGAGCTCATAAATGACCTTTACGCGGATTTTGAGAATAAATTCAAAACAAAAAATATTAGTTTTTCGGTAGATATACCGGAAAACATCTCAAGAATAGAAATTGATACCAATAGAATTAAACAAGTTATAGCTAATCTTCTCAGTAATGCCTATAAATTTACCGGAGATAACGGCAGGGTGAAACTTTCCGCCGAAGACTCGAATGGTGGCGCAGAGATTTTAATAAAAGTAGAAGATAACGGCGCGGGCATTTCTGAATTTGAGCAGGCAAAGATATTTGAAAGATTTTACCAGGTGGATGGTTCTACTACTAGAAAAGTTGACGGGACAGGCCTGGGCCTGACCATTTCAAGGACAATTGTAGAGGCTCACGGCGGTAAAATCAGTGTAGAATCCCAGCTGGGAAAAGGTTCAGTATTTATTGTGTCACTCCCAAAAAGAAGATAAATGAAAACTAATATTTTTTTCTTTCTTGTTTTATTGTTTTTTTGTGCTTCCTGGCTATCTGCTATAAGCACAAAAACTTATACCACCGATACTGATTTTCTTAATTTTTCTCTGGATGGAATCCAGGTTGCCGGCTCAGGGGATTCAGCAAAAATGCAGATACTCCACAACTGGCAAAACCTCAGTCCGTCAAACCAGCCCTCTGCCCGGCATTCTGCTTCACTCTCTTACGATAATTCAATTTCCAGCGCAGTCTTGTTCGGCGGGGTAAACAGCGATAATAACGCTTTGCAGGACACCTGGGTTTACGAGCCTTTAAAAAATACCTGGACTCAGAGGTTCCCTTCGCCTCTCCCTTCTCCCAGATTTGGCCATAAAATGGTAAATATTGGTTCGGGTACCTTCCTGTTATTCGGCGGGCAAGACGCCCAGGGAAATGTTTATAACGATACCTGGATTTATAATTGCAGAACAAACAGCTGGGCCCAAAAGAATTTTTCGGTAAAGCCGTCTTCGCGCTCTTACCAGGGAATGTGTTTCAGCGCTTCAAATAATAAAGTCTATATGTTTGGCGGAATAAACAATCCCCAGCTTTTAAATGATTTTTGGTCTTATAATGTCGCCGCTGATTCCTGGTCCCAGATTAATACAGCCGGTATTCCTGCGGCAAGATATGGGGCCGGCATGTGTTTTAACTCAAAAAATAATTCGATTATTTTAACCTGCGGCCGCACCAACATTATAGGAGGCCAGACAAATGATTTATGGATGTTCCCAACTGCCGGAAATAACTGGCAGAATATAAGCCAGACTTCTCCGAACAAGCCCGGGCCTGTATCAGACTTTGTTTTTGAATATATGCCGGATTTTTCAAGGTGCTTTCTTTTTGGGGGTTACTCGGCGGGTTTTGAAAATACTGCTATTCTTTATAATCCTGACGCAAATGAATGGTCTACTGCCAGCAATGAAAGTTCTCCTTCCGGCAGGGAAAGCCTGGCAGGATTTATTTTTAACGGCAATACTCCTTATATTTTTGGGGGTAATACCGGTTCTGCAAATAATGAAACTTGGAAATACTTATTAAAGTCATCCGCAACTTTTGTGATTACTATAACAACTTCCGTTCCCACTTCTGCTGTATGGCTGAGCATGATTACCAATTCAGCCGGGCCGATATCTTCTTCAACAACCGTAAAATACCAGATAGCCAATTCTGAAGACGGCGTAAACTGGGGCCCTTACCTGGGCTACAACGGCCTTACTTCAAGTTACTATTCCGGCGCCGGCCCGCACACCATCTGGCCCGGAGAGTGGGACAAAAATTACCTGCAAATAAAAGGCGAAATGAATACAACCATTCCTCCGGTAAGCGTTGATTTGCCGGAAATACAAATCACTTACAATATACGGCCGTATCCGCCCCAAGTTATTTATCCTCCAGCTTCGCGGAGGATAAACACCCTGAAACCCGTATTTGCCTGGAGCAAAGCAACAGACGTTGACGGTGATTACCCTCTTGTCTATCATCTCCAGGCGGCCCGGGACAATTCCTTCAACCCTTGCGCGCTTGATGTAAATTTTATTCCTGAAACCTCATCCACAAATGTTACTTATAGCCCGTCATCAAATCTAGCTGAAGGACAGTGGTATTGGAGGCTTAATTCCCAGGATCAGAATACCAGCAATTGGACATCTTCGTATATTTTTTACATTGACACACGCGCGCCCTCAAACGTGACCAATTTATCCGCTGAAACCGGAGACCAAAATGGCGAGATACATCTTATATGGGTTACTCCCGGAGATGATGGCACGTCAGGCGAGATAGTGAACGGCAACGCGGTTATAAGATATACAACACAGAGCCCCATAATTTCAGAAAGCGACTGGAATAATGCCCCGGGTGAAACTGTACAACCCTTTACCGCGGCGGTGAAATCAATTCTTTATTCTTCGGTCAGAGATCTGCAGGAAGCGGCCA
>Ga0156457_1053_pt1 | contig 10625 bp, 5 predicted proteins | sample RifOxyA2_FD_111904 | JGI IMG/M metagenome (GOLD analysis project Ga0156457, IMG submission 111904) | Elusimicrobia bacterium RIFOXYA2_FULL_40_6 | reverse complement strand
GCCCTTATTTTTCCCTGTCCAGTAAACCACATTATCAATATAATCCTTGAGGGTTACATTGCCCGTAAAATAACCGACTGATTTTATTGTAAGGCGGTCAGACCTTACAAATCCGTTTAAGCCCGGCACCACATCTTTAAAAGGAAAATGAAGCGCTTTATCATCCGGATCCAGATTGTACCACGGAAGATTGCCGCCCCACGACAGGTTTTTGAACGGATTTTTTTCAACTTTGGCTATTTCCGGACGCGTTGAATATAAATATGATTCAAAATCAAGGGTAAGGTTTTTGAAACCTGCATCCTTGAAAGTTTTCGGCACATACTGCATCCAGGAGCATTCGGGGTTCCATCCGCTTACCGGCCTGAAACCAAGATATTTATCATAAGCTTCCATGGCAAATACGTTTGACCAATAACCGTCTTTTTCGGGGAAGTTCGCCACCATAGGGTGGGCGTATGGGCTTCCCATGAATTCGCACTGCCCGCTTTTTACCGCATCTTTCAATTTTTCTATAACGTCGGGGCATCTTTTTGCCATTTCTTCAATGGTAAAACCGGAAGCTTCAAAAACAAATTTACATTTGGGAAATTTGTTCCTGAAAACGTCAAAAATCATCTCGTAACTTTTTCTGATTACGAACTCATATTTTTCCGGAAGCAGGAAAGCATAGTTTAAATTTGCGTGAAAAATGGCAACGTATTTCATAATTGAAGCCCCCTTGTTTTTAAGTGGACTATATTGTAATTTTTTTTATCCTTAAAGTCAAACCAGTAAATGGAAATCACCCCTTCCCGGCCCTTGCATCCCGCACTAGGCACAAGACTATTAATACAATACATATTTGCAATAGCATGGCAAATATGTATTGACACGGCACCCAACATTTACTACAATATTCCCATAAAATGGCTCAGGAGGGCAAATGTATATTCAGCGTGGTATGGAAAAAAATATAATCAAAGCATCCAAACAATTCCCGGCAATAGCGGTAACCGGCCCCCGGCAATCAGGAAAATCAACAATGCTTAGGAAAGTGTTCGGAAAAACACATAAGTACATAACTTTTGACGACCCTATTATCCGGGAGCGCGCCGTCGCGGACCCAAAATTGTTTTTTAGCACCTTTGAAGATAATGTTATTCTTGACGAAATACAATATGTCCCTCAAATTACATCTTATATCAAAATAGCAATTGACGAGAAAAGGAACCTGAAGGGCAGGTATATTTTAACAGGATCGCAACAATTCCATTTGATAAAGCATTTAGGTGATTCCCTGGCAGGAAGAATAGCGCTCTTCGAATTAATGCCTTTTGATTACGAAGAAAAATGCAGCCTGCCCGCGCTAAAAAAGAAAATATTCACTACAAAGGATATCTTTATACATTCATGCATGAGAAGCTCTTATCCCCAGCCGAATATAGAATCAAAAATTGATATAAACAACTGGATTAGCGGATATTTCCAGACCTACCTGGAAAGGGATATTAAAAGTATATTTGATATCGGCAATTTACGCGATTTTCAAAGATTTCTGCAGCTTTTGGCGGCTCGTTGCTCCCAAATATTAAATTTAAGCGCATTTTCAGCTGATCTTGGCGTAACAGTGAATACATTGAAGCGCTGGATTTCGGTTCTTGAAGCGAGCCGTATCATATATTTACTGAACCCCTACTACAATAATTTAGGAAAACGCATTACAAAAGCTCCGAAAGTATATTTCCTGGACTGCGGTTTGGCCTGCTACTTAACAGGCATAAATAACAGGGAAACTTTATTGAATTCTCCGCTTGCAGGCCCTCTTTTTGAGAACTTCTGTATCCAGGAAACTTTAAAACAAATCTTGAATTATCAAAAAAATGTAAGGCTTTATTACATCAGAACCAACAACAATCTTGAAATCGACCTGATTATTGAAAAAAACGGCGAATTATACCCTTGTGAAATAAAATTCAATATGACCCCGAAATTATCGGACATTTCTAATGTAGAAAGGTTTAAAAGTATTTTTACTAAATTAAAAATAGGCGAAGGCAGGTTAATATCTTTATCCGAAGAAACCGCTAAATTAAAAGAAAATATTACGATGGAACCTTTAAGGAATCTTATTGAGTGGATTTGATGCAGAGTTTTGGGAAGTTATTCGTCTAATGGAGTAGAGGATGCCGGACACCAGAGAATCATTTAACGCATTAATAAAGGAAACCGCACAAGAACTGTATACCTTCTGCTGCTATCTTTGCGGTAACCACAGCGATGCGGAAGATCTTTCACAGGATGTCTTTGTGCGCGCTTTCAAATCAGTAAAGGATTTCCAGCACAAAGCCGCTTTTTCCACCTGGCTTCATAGAATTGCTATTAATCTGTATATTGATAAAACCAGGCGCAAAAAGGCTGTAAAGTTTTCAGCTTTGGATGACAAACGGGAATTTCCTTCAAACTCTACACCGGAAAAGGAAATGGAAAATAACGAATTAAAAGAATTACTTAAAAAATCAATGGATTTTTTAACACCTGAACAGAAATCAGCTATTGTTTTAAAATATATAGAAAACAAATCCCTTGAAGAAATAGCAAACATCTGCGATACTTCTATTGGAACGGTTAGTTCGCGCATAACAAGGGGAATCCAGGAAATAAGGAAGCATTTAAAAGGTACAAATAAATGAACCACGAAAAAACACAGGATTTATTCGCGCTTTATTTAGATAACAAGCTGGATTCCAATATCAAAATAAAGGTTGAAAAACACCTGCATGATTGTCAGGAATGTTCTTCCTTTCTGAATGAGTTTAAAAGCATAACTAAATCCCTTAGAGAACTTGGCCAAGCCGAACTACCAAAGGGATATTTTCATAAGCTTGACATAAAGATTGATGCAGAAAAAGTTAAAAAACCCGGGTTTTTCCGCATTTTTACTCTGCAGAGAGTTTTAATTCCTGCATTTGGCGTGTTTTTTATGATTGTGGGCTACGGATTTTTTGCTTCAAGGTTAAACAGGCCGAATATCCGGCCCTTAAAAACTTTTCAGATACAAACAGAGAATAAGGTTGCGCCTAAAACGGAAAGCCCGAGTAGGACGATGCCCATAGAAACAAAAAAATCAGTTGAATTTGCTAAAGCCGGCACAAAAAAGGATTTTATTCTGCGCGGATCAGGGGCAAAGTATGTTCAGAAAAAGATAATCAAGCAGTGGCAGGATACTTCAAGCGGAATAACAGCGAAAAAGTCAGTAATTATTGAAAATCAGATGGCTTGGAAGGAGCTTTGGGAAGCGCATACTAAAAACATTTCCCCATTGCCTCAACTGCCTGATGTTGATTTCAATATATGCTTAGTTGTTGCGGTTTTTATGGGTGAGCAGAAGTCGGGAGGGTATGGAATTGCGATTTCAAAGGTTGAGGAATCGCAGGAGAATATTTATATTGAGTTTACCGAGACGGTCCCGGCTCCCGGCGCAATTGTTTCCCAGCAACTCTCCCAGCCATACCATATAGTGGTACTGGAGAAGGAATGAGATGAAATTATTTAAAAAAATATTAATATCATTTCTGTTCTCACTGATCATTCCGCAAAATAGTCTTTTTGCAGATATAGAAGTAAGCCCTATAATTAGCCCAGTAACATTATTAACTGGCACAAGATACGCCGGAAGGGAAGTAACAAAAACAATTTATCAAGGCGATGGTTTTACTGATTACAATTTCCAACCATTTAATATGTTAGGCCTTACAATTGTAACATCATCTTCCGGAGCTACGGATAATCTCCAACAAATAAAAATTGATAAGTATGGCACTATGTCCTCCACAAATGTTATTGAAATGGCCTTGTATTATGACAATAACGCTGATTATTACTTTGATCCAGAACTTGAGAAATATGGCATTCCTACAGATACAAAGATTTCAGTTGCACAGTATAATTCAGGAACGGATGCATGGTATTTTGATAATTTGAGCAGCCTTGCACAGTCAACAGTAACAAATAGCCCGAAAACATATTTTGTCGCAATAAGACTATCAACAACTGCAACGAGAGGTACTTACTTCGGCATCAGGATAGCTGATGACCAATCGATAACTACTTCAGGAACAGCACAAAATAATATTTCTGAAATAAATTCAAGTACCTGGACTGTAGAAAAATCTCCCCCAAAAGTTTATGCTCAACTCGATGATATTGCTGCTTCTTATCAAGCAAACACTTCAGCAGAAGTACAAAGGTACTCCTATATGTTCAGAGGAAGTGAAAACATTGGAATGCTACGGGTTAGTTTATGGACACAATATTTTAATGGGCTTGTCAATGGAATACATATCGGCAGGATAGGGACAGGCATTGATGCTGATATTGCAGGAGTAAAAATTTTTACGGATGGTACAGACAATAACAACGATGGGATTATAGACTTCAGCTCAAGCACGGATGGTGTTTTTAATCCAAATGTTGACATGGCGCTTACTAACTGGATTCCATTCTCAGACAACACCGCTAATTGTTCTTTTTCAACATCTCAAATCTTAAACGGATTAACAACAAGATATTTCTATATAACCTATAATATTGGGAATTTTGCTACTTTAGGTAAAACGCAAGGCGCGAGCATTGTAAGTATCGATCTTTCCGAAGGAATCATGCAAACATTTCTCCCAACAACGTCTTCAAAGATAGAAGTATTGGCTACAACAAATACTGTATCTACCAAAATGTCCGATAGCGTGTATTGGTTATATTCCGGGAGTGGGACATATCAGGCGCAAACAAATGTGGAGATGTTGCGGTTGAAACTTGCTACCGATCAATCCAATGCTGTTTGGGATGCTTTGCAGGTAGAGCGCTCAGGCACCGGCGGGCCGCAGGATCAATCAAAACCCGAAGGCAGAAACTCGGATATAAAATATATCAAAATTTACCGGGATGCAAATATGAACAACCAACTGGATGCGGACGACCAGTGCATCTCTGAAGCGCAAACCAAAATCCTCGGTTATGTGCTTTACGCCGAACCTTATTCCTATATTTCCAACCAACTAGTAGCGCCTTTTGACTTGATTTTAGAATCAACCATAACAGCAACCGGCACCTTCCCCGCCAGCGGCTCCCAACTGCTTATTCAAATAGATAAAGAAATCATGAAATACACAATTGCCGGATCCACAAGCACAACGGACGGTATAAAACCCTATTTACACATTACAGAAAGAGGAAAATACGGCACTCATATAGTTACACACCAAGCCGGTGAAACAGTCAAGAAAGTAGATATGTTTGATTTGAGCAACGACCTCAACAAAACAAAACTTATCACGCTTACAAACCCGCAGACCCTTAGCCCGACAGACCAAACCTATTTCATTGCTTACGATATTGGTGATAACGCGGTCGCAGGCAACGCTGTGGGTGTAAAAATTAGCGACAAAAACTGGATTCAGGTAAGTGCACCGCATCAAGTTTCTTCCACTCTAAATATAGAAACAGCTAACGGTACTCCTTTACAATCTGCAACATTTGATAATTGTAAGTCCGCATTGCTTCCTATTATGCCTATTAACCTTATTGTTCGTTCGGACAATTTGGCTCCCGTATCATCTAAACAAGGCAGTTCTAATGTTTCACTAATGTCCTTACGTTTGAAATCAACCAGAAACCATATCGTTCTAAACCAGCTAAACCTTACCCAAAATGGAACTGTAAAAACTCCATCTGTGCCCGCTAAAGGCCAGGGTGATATAAGCACTTTCAGTATTTGGAAGGAAACAACCAGCGTTTCTCTGCCCTATGGCGACGGCAGGTTTGACCCCTTAACTGACATTTTTATTTCTTCAATAGCTCATTCAACCGCTATGGTTCCTAATGCCAATTTTACAAATGGTTTAGCACACCTGTCGCTTGGTGATGACGGATTATACATTTCCACTTCCGAAGTAAAAATATATATAACCGCAAATATCGGCTCAATCGACCTTGCGGCGCAATCAACAGAAAATGATACTGCCGGAATTGAAATAACAGGGTTTGATGATTTAATTATAACCCCTCAAACAGCTGTCTCAGATGCAACTAATACTTTCCCCTACAAATCCACGAACTTAAAAATATTAAATCAAAATGCAGTAATCCCACTGCCTTACGATGTCATACCAAAAATTTGGGCAGACCCGTTCGGTGATGGTTATCCTGCAATGGATACTAACGCGGACGGATTGCCGGACCGGAATTATAGCTCCTCTGCCCAATCTATAAAAACTTTTGCTGCCAACAGTGAAGTGTTTCTTGATTTTAATGGTGATAGCATTAATGACCTGGAGGATTTAAACGGCGATGGCATAAAAGCCGAACTGGACCTTACCGGAGACGGGTTGATGTCAACAGACTTAAACGGAGACGGCGTATTAGACCTCGATTTTAATCATGACGGCTTACCGGACCAAATTTTAGCTGATTCAAATGGAGACGGCATTCCCGAAATAGACCTTAATTCTGACGGGATCGTTGACGATTATGTACCTATGCGCTGGACCAACAGTTTGGTAAGAATAAATGCAGAGTGGTCTCCCGTATCTGGAGCAGCAAAATATGAATATAGTATCGGCAAAGGCCCGGATGAAACCGAATACTCTGTATCGGGAAGCTGGATAATAACTGACGATATAAAAACCAGCATAAGCGGAGTTTACCTTGAAGAATTTCATTCAACAAAACTTATCGGGGATATTTTAGAGGCCTACACAGCTTCGCCACTAGCCCCTTTACAAATTACGGTAGAAAGTATAACTAATTTTAACACAGCAACCGGCGGATACCTGTACGTAGGTACCGGCAAGAATGCAGAAATTATGCATTACATAAGCGCCACAAGCCAGAGTTCAGGCAACAACATAATTTGGATATTCAATATTGACCAGAGAGCATCCTTTGGTTCAATCAAAAAAACACATGTTTCCGGCACTGAAATTTCCAACGCCTGCTATTACTTAAGAATAAAAGCACAAAATATACAGGGTTTAACCGGGCCCAGCGTACTATCAAGCATTTACAGGGTTGACATTAAAACCCCCGATCTACCCAGCCATATAACAATTGAATCTACCCCAAAACAAAACTCAGAAAAATATTTTGTAAAAATATTGTGGGACAAATCCATTGATGCTACCTCAGGAATAAATGTATATGAAGTTCAGGAAAGCATGGATACTGACCCAAGATGGAGAAATGCCGCTACGGTTCCGTTTACCAACTTGAGCCTTTCCCTTGAAAGAGCTAGAGGGCATTATTACTATTACAGGATCCGCTCGCAGGATTGCGCGGGAAACTGGAGCGCCTGGACTTCACCGGTTAGAATCAATACCGGTAAGATAGACGAAGTAGTGAGCGCTTTATCCAGTTATCCCAACCCGGCGAATCTAAGGTCCGGCAATGGAAAATCTTTTATTACATATTCTTTGAACCAGGACGCTAAAGCTGATGTGGCGATTTACGACTTAATCGGCGGAAAGGTTTTTGAATACACGGCTGACGCCGGCGATATCTGGTCAGGAACCGGGCTTACCCAGCTTGATGGAAAAGGGAAGGGTGGAACAAGCGGCACAAATGTAATAACATGGGACGGCAAAAATTCCGCCGGAAAAATTGTTGATATAGGCGCTTACATTTGCCTGGTTGAAATTCACTCGGACAGAGGCGTCATAAGAACGAAAACAAAAATAGGTGTAAAGTGAACAAAGTATTCATTTTAATTTCTATCCTGCTTTTTTATTGTCCGGGCGCCTACGCTGAAAATGCGGATAACGGCTTGCCGGGGTATTTTTTAAATCTCGGCCTGGGCGCCAGGGCACTGGGAATGGGCAGGGCTTTTGTCGCGGTAGCGGATGATTCTTCCGCAGTTTACTGGAACCCTGCCAGATTAACCAAACTTAATAAAATACAGGCAGCTGTTTCCCATTTAATGCTTTTTGAGGATACCAGCTACGACAGTTTATCTTTTGCCAAAAACATGAATGACAATTTATCGTTCGGCATGGGCTATATGCAGTTGGTATGCGGCAACATACCGGTAAAGGACGAAAATAACTCCGGGGATACTACAACCAGCCAATACGACGGGGCCCTGCTTCTGTCAAGCGCTTATAAATACAGGAATAGTATTTCTTTCGGGATTACCGCCAAAACCGTATACAAATCTTTTTATGATGTCAGCAGAACCTGGCACGGCATTGACCTGGCGGCATCATATTCGCCGACCGAACGCCTTGATTTTGGCTTGAATTTACAGAATTTTGTTTATTTCGGCTACATAGAGAATTATGAAATCCCCGGCGCCTTAAAGGCGGGTGTTTCATACAAAATGCTTAACAAGGACATTACTATAGCGCTTGATGCAAACAAAACCTCCGGGCAATCCTATAAATTGAACGCCGGGATGGAATTAAAAACCAGCGGTAACCTGATTGTAAGGGGCGGCTTTGAGGAAGAAAATCCCTCGATTGGTTTCACCGCCATAATTAAAAATATCAACATTGACTACGCGCTTTTGAGCCATCAACTGGGCTTAAGCAGCAGAATAACCCTTGCGTATCATTTCGGAAATCAGCTTGCATCCAAAATAATTGAGCATTCGGAAGCAATGAATATTAAAAAAGAAAAAATCCCGGATTACGAAATTGAAGTGCAGGCCATGAAAGAAATCCCGACCGCGGTTTACCACCTTTTCAAGGATAAAAATATATCCGTAGTAACACTGCAGGTAAAAAACAATTCAAAAAAGGAAGCTAAATTCATAATAAAGTACGGCATAGGCGCGGAAAAACACCAGGAAATCAAAGAAACCATTGTCCGGCCCATGGAAAAAATATCTATTAACCTGACACCCATGCTTACCACGGACGAAATAAAAAAGATTCAAACCGTTCCCACACCGGATAATATTTTTGTTGAAGTTGACAAAATCCTTGGAGACAAGACAAGGCCTGTTTTCAAGCAATTCTGCCCCATCACCCTGCTTCCCTATGACCAGTTCTCCCCGCAGGTTACGGACGCCAAGAATGAAACTTTCGACATGGTAGAAACCCTGGCGAGCTGGATAACTTATAATGACAGAAATCTGTGCGAAATTTTATCAAAGGCAAGTGACAAAGGCGCGCTTTTAAACCCGCCGGTAAAAATTATCGGGTTCCAGTCGCCCAACGTTTTTACCAGCAGGCCCGTAGACAACCGCTCCCTGGAGGAAAAAGAGAAGGATTACAGACAGCAGATAAAATTACTTTATGATACGCTGAAAGACGACTACAAATTAACTTACCTTAACCAGCCGGTGGCTTACGGCGAAACCCAGCGGATAAAATTGCCCTATTCAGTGCTCTCAAACAAAGGAAATTGCGTTGAACTTGCAATCCTGTTCGCAAGTTTGCTTGAAAGCATTGAGATTGACCCGATAATAGCAATCTTCCCGGAAGAAAAACACGCAACCGTGGGATATAAAGTTTATGGAGACGGAAAAGATAAGTGCATTCTATTGGAAACAAATGTTTTTGGAGAGGACTTTGAAAGAGTTTTTGCCAAAGGCAGGGAATTGGTGGAACGCTATAACTTAAAAACAGAGTTTGACGATATTGTGCCGTTTGATGAAAAAGGACTTTACAAGAAAGGCACCGGCGTGATAATATTTGATGTCAAAAAAATCAGGAACCGTATTCCCCCCAGCCCCTACATCCCGCATTAAAAACCTAAACTATTCTTTTTAAAAACTCAAAGTTGCAGATGCGCATTTCGGGAATATGGTCTTTATCTTTAAGCAATTTTCCCGTGCAGTCCAGCGAAAGCAGGATATGGTTCCCGCGCAGGTTGAGGTCTTCTATTTGAACTGTTGCGAGTTTGTCTTTTACCGTTTGCAGTAACGCCATATATTCCTGCTGGGTTATGATTCCTTCGCGGCAGGCGCGCAGGGCGCTTATACCTTCGTAATAGTCCCCGTCTTTTGATGCCAATTTTTCGTCAGGGCCGTTCCAGTAGCCCCAGATAGTTATGTAATCGCGGTCTTTGGTTAAAACGGGATCCGCATCAGGGGTTTTGTTTTTTTTGTGGCTTTCATACCTGGACTCATCATAAAGATTGTTTGAAATCAGGGATTTGTTGCCGGTCATGTAAATGGCTCTCGGGTAAATAGTCCCGATGCCTTTTTTATTGAGCTCAATAGCAATGGACATTTCCTCAAACGGGCTGTTATAGCCGTGTTCAAGAATTTTTCTTTCGTCATCCTTAAAAATATCCATATCCGGCTGCAGCCCCACGCGGGAAACTTTCCAGACCACATGTATACCGTCTTTTGTAACGATATAATACATCTCGTTATAAGTTGAAATTTTGGTTCTTTGCACATTTTCCCAGCATTCAGGCAGAAAATAATCAAACAAATACGGGTCTTTTCCCACAACCCAGAGCCGGCCCTTGGTGCTCTGGACATTGCCATAAATATAATCAACATCAAATATTTTTACGTGCTTCAAGTGCGGGTGATATTTCCCCTCGGACTCTATGTTAAACCTGTCTCTCTGCCTTTTCAAATAATTAGCGCGTTTGCTTTCCTTAACCGCCTTGTTGTATTCCGGAGTCCTTTCCAATAA
>Ga0156457_1007_pt2 | contig 10687 bp, 13 predicted proteins | sample RifOxyA2_FD_111904 | JGI IMG/M metagenome (GOLD analysis project Ga0156457, IMG submission 111904) | Elusimicrobia bacterium RIFOXYA2_FULL_40_6 | reverse complement strand
CTACATACGTATCCGGATATTTGTCTTTATTTGTAACAAGCACATCCATCAGGAACCCTTTGATGATTTCCGCCTGGTTTTCATGCCCGGGTTTGGGAGTATCAGTGTAATCAAATTCCCAGTCGTGCTGCGCCATGATTCTTATGGGCGGCCTTGCAGGCAGATTATAACAGTAATCAAAATTTGCTTTCAAAATTTCTACGCCTTCGTCAACCTTAAACTGCCCCAGTCTTCCTCCCCAGCAATCATTGGTCTGCCAGATCGAAACCCTATCCGCTTCATCAGATGTCAGATTTTTTTGCTCCTCGGATCCTACCGGCGGAGCACAAAAATCTATTCTTGTATCATTCATTTCCCATCTGCCTCTGGTATCCGCTGAAAGAGGCCACGTAAAATCTTCCGGAAAAAGGTTTGTATTGTTGGCAAAAACATCCGTGGTATAGAGTTTTGTACGTTGTTCGTGCAAATAATCGGATATATAACCTCTGCGATTAACCTGCCAGCCTCCGCCGCCACCGGCCCTTGGATTGTATGACCTGTCGAGCCCGCGGATGTTTCCCCTGAGCCATCTGTCGCAGCCAAATATGTCTTCAATCTGGGTTGTGAGGTCGTTTGCTGTGAGCTGCATGCCGTTTAAGTTATGATAAAAGGAATGGTTATGAAACTGCGAGCCCCTATCAAACAAATACTGGGTGTAAAGCCTCACTCTTTCCGGGTCGATTGAAGCGTAAGGAGCAAGAAAAAAATTATACCCCACTTTTCCGCCTTTTTCGCCTATCTCTTTAACCATATCCACAAGCGTTTCCATTCCGTCGATAGTGGAACAGTCGTCGCATTGAAAATATATGAATACAGGAGGCCGCTTTCCAAATGGGACTTTATCTTTGATTGACGCAACATCAACAGTTGCGGGTGTTTTTTTAACTTCAACCGGAGGCGTCCATTTTACTTTTTCTCCGGAAATCTTTTCAAGAACGTTTTTTATAACGGCCCCGGTATAAGGTTCGTTCTCCTTCTTAAGGGCTTCTTTCAGCAGGGTTAGAGTGCTTTTGTCGTTGAGCCTTTCAATCATCCATGCAGATTCCCTTCTATTGCATGGCGTAACACTTTTTAATTCACTAAATAGCATGTCTTTATATTTTTGTTCACCGGTAATTTGGAATAATGCCCACACAGCTTTCATTTTCGTTTTTGGATAACCGTAATTCAAAAACTTTTCTAAAACCGGCACAGCTGATTTGTCACCGATTTCCGCCAGGGCGTCAAAAGCATAATCTGCAAAACGCTCATTAGAAATGCTTATTATTTCAGGATGCAGCATTGACAAAATTACAGGTATGGCCGGCTTATATTTCATACGGCCTATGGCTTTTAAAGCATATTTTTTAGAAAACGGCGAATCACCGTTTTCTTCCTGCACTAAAGCCCTCATAACCAGGTCAATATCAGAAACGTCGTTTACTTTTTCCAGCACAGCAGCAAGGTTCCACCTGTTAATGTAATCAAGCTGTGTAAGGCCCTCTTTCATCAGCACTTCTTTGCCGGATTTATCTCCCAATTCCCAAAGTGTTCTTGCCACATTTACTCGGACGGATAATCTTTCATCCTTTAATGATTCTTTCAATACCGGAACAGAGGAGCTATCTCCGCTATTGCGTAAAGCTATGCAAGCGCGCAGCCTGATAAAATATTCTTTGCTTTTGAGCGCCGTTTCTAAAACATTTTTCCCTGATCTATCTCCCATTCTGCCTAAAACTACGGCGGCATTAACCCTGAGATTCTCGTCTTTGTTTTCCAGTACTTTTTTTAACGCAGGAATCGATGATTTGTCTTTAAGCCGGTCAAAAGCGTATATGCCGGAATTACGTACTTTCGGGTTGGTGTCGTTCAGTGCTTCTATTAAGGAAGGAACAGCCTCCGGCGTATTGAAATAAACAAGTGTATCTGCCGCAGCGGCGCGCACCTGTGGATCTTTGTCTTTTAAAGCCTCAATGAAATATTTTACTAATGATTTGTCAAAACCCTTTCCCAAGGTATAGATGCTTTCTATTCTTACTTTCGGGTCTTCGTTTTTTAATCCTGCGATGGCTGAATCCTGGCTGGCTTGTGCGGCGCTTAACGAATTTAATTGACTCGCTAATAACAGTGTCAGGATTGTAAAACATTTAATTGGCTTCATAGTTAATTTTAACTATTTTTGACCAAAATTGCAAAAACATTTTAAAATATTGTATAATAGCGCAACGGTAGTTTTAAAGATTTTTTGGGTCGCTGGCTCAATGGTAGAGCAACGGACTCTTAAAACTTAAAAAGCCCCTCGCCATTTCTTCCTTTAGACGATAGAGTTACCGTGCATTACTGTTCATTTCGGTCAATTACTACCCGTCACCCGTCAAACAAACCGTCAAACTATTTTCCACACTTATAGTTGTGATTTTTAAAATAGTCGGGAACTTTATTGACCCCTATTGTGTCTATACGGGTGAAAAGGGTGCAGTGGTATATATTTTAAATACTGTTTTATTTGGTGTCTTGTAATTCAGGTCAAAAATAGTTAAAATTGACATTATAGAGATAGGCAGCGAATCTTGTATTAAGAATAGGCATAGCCCGTATATTAGTTTATATTGTAACTTAGGAGGTTTTTAATGAAAATAACTTTTGATAGTTTTATTCTTTCGAGAGTAGTATTGGAATTAAGATTTGATGATGGGTTCCTTTATTGGGATAATTGCGGTAAAACAATATCGCTATTAAGGGCTAATAATCCGAAGTTAAAATGGTTCAAAACGGATGTGGAATTAGCAACTCTAAAAATTCCTGAAGATGATTTTGAATTTGTTTTCAATTATAAGACCATAAGACTTATACAGTCAAATATTTCAAACCTAAGTAAATTTAAAGAAGCCTGCATGGAATTGGTACCAATTGTTGTTAATCAATTTGGTATAAAAAAATTCAAGCGTATTGGAAATAGATTTATTTATATAGTAAAAACCGAGACATTAGAAGAATCAGAAGAAATTATTAAAAATATCCCAATAATAAAGTTACCAGAATCCAAATTAAAGCTTTTCGGAACTAAAATAGAAAAACCTAATTGTGTTTTTACGATAGCTGGTTCTGACTTAAATTATAGATTCGAAATAACTTCAGTAAAAAGAAATGAAATTCCTAAAAATTATACGCCAGATGCATTATTTCAACCAGAATTCGCATTATTGATTGATATTGATGTGTTTTCTGAAAAACCGATTCAGGCTGAAGGGTTTTTAACTAATGAATTTGTTCACAATAATAATAACAAAATTATTAATAATTTGATTGATTTTATTAAACCCTAAATAAAGAGAGGCTGTTATGTTAACTAAAGTTGATGAGACTGAAATGTTTACTCGTGGAAAGAATGGCGGAGATAATGAATATTTGCGTGAAGATAACCAGACACAATTGGCAGAAGAAAAGTCTCAGGTATTTGATTGTTATATAAGACAAGGAAAACCAGTTTTCGATAAATTACCTAATTGGACTGTAATCGACAAAGAATTGAATACTGGTGAAAATATTTTAAACGAGGATTTATCAATTTCAAATATAATTAAAAACAATTTATTGAAATTATTTGAACAATTGGAAGAAATGATTGAAGATTATGAAGATGAAATCGCAAGAGATACAAACATATCGTTTTTAATGAGTTATGTAAATGAAATCTGGGAGCATAAAGAATATATTTCCATGAACTCAAAAAAACTTTTGATGCTTGTTGAAGTAGCTTTAAAGTATTTTAAATTTCAAACTTATACTAAAAAGCAATTAGAAATAGTAAAAAACAGTGTTAATTGTTTAATAGCCAATTACAATTTAATCGATGACAATATTATTAAAGAAACAAAAAAAATATTTGTTAGTAATAAAATAGATATTTATGTAGCATTAAAGCCAAATAAAGCATTTTTAATTGAAGTAAAGGAAATAATCAATGGAAAATGATGCTTTATTTCTTGAAACGACTATAATTGATAAGGAGTTTCTTGGCACGGTTGAAGAAAAGGAACAAATAAACGAAATTAAGTCAAAATTTAATGATGTGTATTCTTCGACATATGTAGTTATGGAATATAACAGAACAGTATTAAGAGATTTGTTCTACTTAAACAACATATGTGCTGAAGCTACTAAAATATCTGAAGTATTAGAACAAATTAACAAGCTAAAGTATCAAAATAATAAATTTAAAAGATGTTTTCAATTCATTATACAATTTTTTGCGAAAAGCGAAGAAAAAATTCTTAACACAGACGATAAAAATATGAATGACTTGGTGTTGGATAAAATCAAAACATATTTTGAACTAATAATACCTGATGCAATAGATTATCCAAAATCGATGTCATTGGTCAATGAAACAGATTGTTACAATGCAAAAGTAATACCAAAAGAACACAAGGGTTTATATAGAATTAAACTTACAAATTGCGACAAAAATAAAATAAAATGCAAAATAAATGATTTTATTACAAATAATAAAAAATCTTTTGAGTGCATATTGTCTGAACTGAAAAAGAAAACCGATGCTGATAATGAACAGATTAAAATGAGGGATGCTATTGAAAATACATTAAGAAATCCAGATAATGGTGCGAATAAAAAAAATTGTTGGAACTGTGGAGATGCTATTATAGCAGTCGAATGTCGTGAAGATAACCAATTATTTACAACAAACATAAAACATTATAATTTGATATGTGATGCAATCGGTAAGAAAATAATTACATTTAATTAGATTTATAGGTGTGGTTTTAATATAATTATAAAGTCTTTTCCTTAAAGAGGAGAAATCCTCTAACCTAACAGTAAGGGAGAAGTCTGTCGCTTTTTGTTGGCGACGGTCGTTCTCGGTTTTCCTGTTAGGTTGCCGAGGATTGATTGTCGCCATTTTTTATTGGCGCAAAGGAAGGTGAATCAAAAAACAATCAACTCTTTGGGGACAAGAACATAGGAGAACCAAATGAAAAGAAAAATCTATTTCTTGTTGTTAAGTTTTACTTTAGCAGTTGTTTTAGCGGTTGGAAATGTGTTTGCGGTCGTATGCCCGAAATGTGGCAAAGATAATGTTGATACTGTCAAATTTTGCGTTAGTTGCGGTGAGAAAATGGAAACTTACATTTTCTGTGGAAACTGTGGCGAAAAAAATATTTCCACAAACAAATTCTGCGCCAAATGCGGAAAGGAAATAATCACTCCAAAAGAAAACAATGATACAAAGGATGTAAAAAAACAAAACGAAACTACAAAACCCGAAGAAACAAAAAAAATCAAAACAACATCTCTCTCAGTAGAAAAATCACAAATAACAAAGGACAGTAATTTCTTATTGGATTTTGGTGTCGGTTATGCGTATTTTCCTATTGAAATAGCAGGCGGCTCGTTTCCCGTAGGGCTTAAAACCTTAACAATTCCAAGTTTAGGGAAGGTTTATGGCGGAACAAATTATTCGTTTTCACTGATACAAAAAGTTGACGATAATACTTATTTATACGGTGGCGGTGAAGTTTTAAATGGTAGCACCGCACTTTCTGGCGCCAACACGGTTACTGGTGTCCGTTATTCTGGTGATAGTTATACTATGCAGATGTCAGGTGATTATAAAATAACGGCAATACCATCAACTTTAGGGATAGTGTATCACAAGAAAGGCGCAGGCGAGTGGTGGGAATTTGGTCTTGGTTATTATAATGTTACGGAACAGGGCAGTTTAACGGCTAATGAGGAATACTATGACCCTCAGCATAAAGTTTATTCAAGTACCTACACTTATTCATCTGCAACAACGAATGTAAATCTTGCAGGCACTGGATTTGGCGTTCAATTGGGACTAAAGTTGGATATCCCAATTAGCGAGAGCGTTTCTTTTATGCTTAATTTAGGCACGAGGTTTACGACCGAAATTGAACTGACAGATAATAGGGGCAACTGGGACAAAATCTCGTTCAGGGGTGGTAATATAAAAGCAGGGATAATGTTTAAATTATAATATCCACAAAATATATAGCGTATATAAAAAATCCCTTATGTTACATTAGGATGTTTTGTCCTTTTGTAATTAAGGGATTTATTATATAATGCTGACATAGCATAAAACAATAGAACGGATATACATTATATGACCAGTCCTTATAAACCAATACCTACCAAGAATATAATTGACGAGCTAACCTATATATTCTTTTACAGATGGGAGTTCCTTAGGAGAAATGAATGTTATATTAAAGATTCTTTAATATTTGAGCGTAAATATTTACGCAAGCCAAATTCTATGCTTGGAAACAGTACTCTTTGGAAAGACTTGGAGTATTTTCATAATGAGTATGGCATTTTATTCCCAGTTCCTCATAATGTAATGTGGGACAAATATGACATAGAAAAGTTGTTAACTAATGAGAAATTCAATTTTAAAAATCGTTTTCCGTTTATCTTCCCGCTTCCAGAAGTATTCCAATCACATATTTTTAAAGAAAACAGTAAAGTTAAGTTATATGTAGAAAGGCTGGCTTTTATGGCTATTAAACCGTATCTGGACAATCTTAAAATCCGTGGATTAACACCCCAATCAATTAGCGCGATACAAGCCGTAGTAATTGTGCTATTGATACCTATGATTGCTTTTAAACTGAATTCCCAAGAAAAACAAATAACTATTTCCACCGCTTTGCCAGTTGATGTGAATTTTAAATTGATTAAAAGAGAGTTGAATTCATTATACAATGTTTCTGATGAACCCAAAAAAAGAAGGAGATTTGCTCAATACGCTTTTCAACTACAGACTTGGGACAGTTATCAAAAAATATTAAAAAGAAAAAAACAACCAAAAAATATTTTTAAAGCAGTTGAATCAAAGACAGATTTAAATTACAGAAAAGCCGAGACACTTTATCGTGCAGCAGAAAAACTCATATCTGGCGATTATATCCATATAAAGTAACCAATCACATCCTCTCCATAAATTTAATGGCGTTCCGTCAACAGGTTTGCAAAATAAGACCCCCCTGCCTTATTTTGTAATGCCTTATTCTTGTCTTCCATATACAAAAGTTCATTCATAATATATCCTGTTAGTGTAGACTTGCGTTACATTTATACTGAAAAAAAGGCGGTGATTTAAATATGGATAAAACAAACTTCGTAGGCAAACAGTTTCAATGCTTTTTGTGTTCGTCAGTAGTGGAAGTAAAAATGACTAAAAAGGCAAAGCCATACTGGATATGTTCAGTCTGTGGCTTGCAGGTGTTTATACGCCAAGAGAAAGCAATAAAATATTTACTGGAATTCCTGGGAGGAAAAGATGAAAAAGTTAATGCTGAAAAAAATTGATTCAGAAGAAAGTAGTGCCACTAAACCAGCAGGTATTGCGGATGATAAAATAAAAACAAAAATCATCAGACGCTATGTGATACCCTCTGCGTTGTTTGAACAAAAAGAGATATTGGTAAGTGAAGCCATTCCTGAAGGATGGAAGGAAATATCAAATGATTAACTCAAATTTTGATGTCAAAATATGCCTTGATTGGGGTTTTTGGGTTCTTATGCTGGCAATCATCTTATTGCTTGTTTTGAAGCCAACCTCACAAGAAATTGGCGCAATTATCGCCAAAAAGAAATGAAAAGCAAACAATTAACGCCAATTAAGGCTATTAGGAAGAAGTGCAGGGATTGCGCGGGCGGTAGCACAAAAGCGATAAGAATTTGCCCAGATAATGATTGCTCCATTCACTATTACCGTATGGGGCGAAACCCGAACAGGGCAGGTATTGGTGGCAGACATGGAAGCAAGAGAGATAAACTATAACTTAAGAGGGGAATATTTTTCAAAAATGCCCAAATATAAGGCAACTGACAAGCCTGAGAACAGTTTTTTAAAAGGATTTGACATATGAGCCACAATCAAGGGTATATATTATTGCATAGGAAAATAATTGACTCTGCTATTTGGTCTAAACCACCCCTGTATCTGAAGGTGTTTTCCCACATCTTGTGTAAAGCGAATCACAAGGACTTTGAAATCAAGTTGGATACAGGGGAACTCTTACTAATCAGGAGAGGACAAGCATTTACAAGTTACCGACATATTTCTGAAGACATTAAATACAGAGAAAATAAGCAATGGATTTCTCCTTCTGAAGGAGAAATACGATATATTGTAAATTTTTTAAAACGCACGGGGACAATAACAACAACCGCAACAGGTAATGGTTTGTTAATTACCTTCGTAAATTACAATAAATATCAAAGCATTACAACAGGCACTCCAACAGGGTCTTTATCAGAAAAGCAACAGGACTCCAACCCAACGACAACAACAAACAATAATGACAACAATGATAAAGAAAACACACACATATCGTGTGCTGATATTTGTCAATTGTTACAAGACAAAACAGGAGCAACTACGAATGAAAAACAAATCGCATTTTTAATAAATAAATATAGTGAAGAAAAAGTATCCTATCAGGTAAACAATATCCCAAAAGATGTTGGCTCTCCCATAGCGTGGTTAAAATCTGCTTTAAAAGAGAATTATTCACACTCGCAGAAAAAAACTTCCGAAAATGCAAAAACACCTATCTATAAAAAATCCCCATGTTGTGATGTTGATATATTCGAGAAAAACGAAAATAAATATTGTGCTAAATGCTTATGCCGAATAATAAAAACCGATTCTGGCGAATTACAAAAAACAGATGAAACGGTGCACGGTGGAATCTAAAATGGAAAACCTACTAAACATCAAACAACTATCAGAATTCATCGGGGTTAAAGAAAAAACCATATACGATTTTGTCTACCACGACAGGATTCCTTTTGTAAAAATCGGGCGACTTTTAAGATTTCGCAGGGAAATAATTGAAGAATGGATTGAAAGTAAAACGCACCTTTCACAATCTCGAAAAATTTTATATAATCCCAGTGATGATTTGGCGAGGGGCGAAGGAGATAGAAGATGAGTATCCTTCAAACCTCAAACGGGACTTGGTCTTATAGGTTTGAGTTTAAAGGTAAGCCATACCGAAGAAGGTTCAGGTCTCGGAAGGAAGCAGAACGGGCTGAGATTCAAAAGAAGTCAGACCTAAATAGAGGGTTAAACTGCGATGACAGAATAACCTTCAAAGAGGCAGTCCAATTGTTCTTTGAAAAGCATTCCAAGCCGAGCAAGGCTTCGTGGAAAGATGACAAAGCAAAAATGAATTTTCTTTCCGATTATTTTGGAAACCAGAAACTTACTGATATTAGTCCCCTTCATATCCAAGAGATGCGCACATACTTACAAAATAAGGGGCTAAAATCATCTACGGTTGACCGTTACCACGCTTTTGTTAAAACTGTTTTTAACAAAATGATTTTCTGGAGAAAATTCGATGGATACAATCCATCTAATGGGGTCAAATTGAAGCGGGAGCCAAATGCTCATATTCGTTATTTAACTCGTGACGAATTGATTCTCGTAGAGACGCAGATACCAGATAACATTTACCCTTATTTTATTGCTGGCGTGCATGCGGGGATGAGAAGAGGTGAATTGTGTAATTTACGATGGGAGAATGTAGACCTTGCCTACGGAGATATTTTCGTAGAAAAATCAAAATCTGGAAAAGCAAGACATATCCCAATAAATACTGTGCTACATAGTTTGTTAGTAAAACTATTTGGCAACGGGAAAGACCATAAACAGCGCGTTTTGGGCGATTTACACGAGGATTTTGTTTCCCACTCATTCATTAAGATATGCAAGCAGTTAGGTCTTAAAAATGTGGTATTTCACACTTTAAGGCATACTTTTGCCAGTCAGTTAGTAATGAACGGTGTAAATATTTTTAGGGTGAGCAAATGGCTTGGGCATGCGAGTGTAGTAACAACCGAAAAGTATTATGCACATCTATCCCCAGATAACAAAAGGGAAGAAATTCACAAACTTGATAAGTTATCGGGTAGCATTAAACGGGATACTAACCCGTCAAACAAGCCGTCAAACTCTGTTTTAACTGAAATACTGGCTTGAACGAAAACATATGTAAAATCGGTAGTTTTGAGTATTTTGTGGGTCGCTGGCTCAATGGTAGAGCAACGGACTCTTAATCCGTCGGTTACAGGTTCAACTCCTGTGCGACCCAAAAAATATTTAAATCTATGAACCAAGACACTGCATTGTTTTTATATTATCCCAACCAGAACAAGTTCAGCATAAACGCTCTCATAGCCGCCCTGGAAAGCGACAAAAACTTTGATAACCTTCCACTTTATCTGCTGGAAACCGAGCAGGAAATCACAAATCAAATAGAAACAATCTCTAATAAACACAAAAAAATAATCGTTGGATTATCTCTCTGCACAACACAATTGCCTGCCGCAGAAGAATTGCTTAAAAACCTTAAAAAACTATCCTGCGCTAATATCCTTTATTTAGCCGGAGGCCCGGGCCCTACAGGGGAACCTGAAAAAACATTAAAAATTGGTTTTGATGCAGTTGCGGTAGGTGAAGGCGAAGAAACTCTGCTTGAACTTCTCGAACATATCGTCGAAAACAAAGATTACAGGAACATTCACGGCATTGCTTGCTTTAACGATAAACAGGTTTATCAATGCAGCTCTAAAAGACAATCCGTAGATATAAATAAATTCCCGGCTCAGG
>Ga0156457_1066_pt1 | contig 10745 bp, 8 predicted proteins | sample RifOxyA2_FD_111904 | JGI IMG/M metagenome (GOLD analysis project Ga0156457, IMG submission 111904) | Elusimicrobia bacterium RIFOXYA2_FULL_40_6 | reverse complement strand
CATGGCAACTCTTTACCAGGCCTATATTGTCCAGGCCACTCCGGAAAAACAAGAAAGGCACAAACACGATTATAATATATTCATTAACCAGAAGTATGAAGAAGTTTTGAAACTAAATCCAAGGTTAGTGAAAGAAATCCGGCTTGGTAAAACAAAAAAATCACAGGTTTTGGATTATATCCGTAAACAAATACCATATTCATCATTAGAAGAGAGCGATGAAAATGTCGGCTTTTCGCTTGACCCGGGAATGGATCATAACCTGCTTTCGGATGCTTTGACCGGGCTTGCCAACAAGGATCCTGAATTTGTTAATCCGCAAGACACTCTTCTTCAGGGTTTTATTGATTCAAACAGGGCTTCTATTATTTCAACAGCGGAAAAAGTTAGAAATCAGGAGAGTTTAGAGCCAATCCTGATTTTACTTCGGAAGTACAATGATTCCAAGGATAGCGGCGAGCTACGATTTGCTGACGCCTTGAAAAGAATACAGATGAAGGGCTCCTACCAGCTGGCTCGATATGACGGTAAAATGAAAGGAACTTCCCCGGCAATGGTTTTGTTTTATACCGACCTGATAGCCAAGCTTTGGGCGCTGGATTATAACGGCGTCGCGCCCGTAAATAATGTCATCGGTTTCAGGACCATGGCTGACATAAAAGTACCTAAAATTTATTGGGATGATTTTATAAAATTATCCAAAACGCGTCTTTGGTTCGGTGTAAAGAAGGACGGTTTTGAAGTTTACGGTAAGAAAGTCATTTTTGAACCCATTTCAACCCGCGTTTATGCGGCTTCATCGGACCCTTTATTCCCCGGCAAGGAATCCAAACCCAACTACCAGAGCGGCGAATTTTTGGGTTGGTGGGATAGGCATTACACAGAGGTAGCCAATTTCGAACCGCAATATCATAAGCTGAATCAAATCCAGAAATGGAGCTGTATTTTGATGATTTTGAAGGAAGAAAAAAATCACGCGCTGGATTTTCTCTTTCAGGTTCCTATTGAAACAAATTTAAATTATGAAAATTGGTCAAAGAACACAAGTTACCTTAAAATTAAAGCGCCGATTACTTTTTTGGACAGGAATAAATACCACCGGACAACGGAATGCCTCCCGCTTTTTTATTCGCGGGATTATCCTTTGATGGGACAGAACTTTTTCCTGTTTGGAGGAGTTTCCCTGGCTTCTAAAAGCGATATTTTGGGTAAACTTAAAAAAAATACAGGTACTTATGCAATTGCCCCGGCAGTTTCCCCCGCAACTTCAGGAAAATCGCGGTCAAATAGAATCGGCCCCCCATTAAAAAAAGCAAAACAGCAAACCGGCGAAACAGTTGCAAAAGCATACACCCCAACGCCGCTTATTTTAGAAGACAAGCCGGTTGTGAAAATTAATTGCAAGGCAAATGGCGTGAATTATGGCGAACTTTCAGCGCAAAAAAATGATGCAGGCGTTAAATTAAGTTTTGGTAAAGGTTATGGCACGATAGTTAATGATATTCTCGATACTTTTGCGCAAATTCAGGATGCAAGAACCGAAGGGTTTAAAGATGAAAGGATTTTCAGGCAAATTCCGGGAATTGAGTCAGCGGTAAGAGTGGCAAACTGGAAAACTTATTGTGTAAAAAGCAGTTCGATTAAAGAAAATTGGATTTATATCAGTTTGAACGAAAAAGAAAAGAACGCGAATTACATCGCCAGCACTGCCGGCACCCAACCGGATTCAGATATTCTATACGGTAAGCTAATCACCGAACAGCAATTCAACAAGCTCAGCCACTCCACCCCCACCACAAAGATATTTTAAAACTTAACCAGGTAATAGCACAACAGAATTCCGCCGAAAACAATGCGGTAGTAGGCGAAGGGTTTGAAGTCGTGAGTGGAGACGAATTTGATGAGCCAGTTTATAACCCACATCGCTGATAAAAAAGCAAAAACAAAACCTACCGCAAGCAACTGAAAATCAGAAAAAGATAATACCGAATAACTCTTCGCTAAATCAAAAACCGTTGCCGCAAGCATAGTAGGAATCGCAAGAAAAAAAGAAAATTCCGTTGAAGCTTTTCGCGACATCCCCGCCATTAACCCGCCCATAATTGTCGCACCGGATCGCGAAACTCCCGGAAATAACGCCAGCACCTGAGCCAGACCTACCGCCAGGGCTATCTTAAAAGTAATATCTTCCATCTGTTCAACTTTATTTGAATGTTTTTGCCTTTCAATAAGCAAAATAATAAGTCCGCCAACCACAAGCGCTATGGCAACAGTCACCGGCCCGAACAAATAATGCTTTATAGCTTTATGAGTTGCCAAACCAATGAATGCCGCAGGGAGAAATGCGATCAAAAGGCTCGCCCCGAACCGTTGCGCCTGCTTATCTTTAGGAAACCGCACCACAAGCGATAGGCATTTTGCCCTATAAATCCATAAAACAGCCAGAATCGCGCCTAATTGGATAAAAACTTCAAAAAGTTTCGCTGTTTCTCCCGAAAAATTCAACGCTTCCCCGGCTAGAATCAGGTGTCCGGTAGAAGAAATCGGCAAAAACTCAGTTAAACCTTCAACAATTCCTAAAATAACCGCTTTTACCAACAAAATCATATCCATGGCTTTATTCTACGAAAAGGGTTTACAAAAGTCAACCGTTTTTGTATAATTTGCGGGTAAAACATACCTGTACTTAATTATAATAATTAGAGGGGATATGAAAAAAATTGTTTTAGCTTATTCGGGCGGTTTGGACACTTCAGTAATGATAAAATGGCTGAAAGACACTTATAATGCGGAAATTATCGCGGCCATTATAGATGTCGGACAGAATGAAGACCTGCCGGCAATAAAAAAACGCGCGCTTAGCACCGGCGCGCTGAAAGCTTATGTTATTGACGCAAAAAAAGAGTTCGTAACCGACATTATTTACCCCGCTGTCAAAGCAAACGCCATATATGAACACAAATACCTGTTGGGAACATCACTCGCCCGGCCGATTATTGCAAAAAAAATAATAGAAATCGCAAAAAAAGAAAATGCGTGGGCTGTCAGCCACGGCGCCACCGGAAAAGGCAACGACCAGGTCCGTTTTGAGATCACTTTCCGCGCGTTTGCGCCCGGAATAAAAATTATCGCCCCCTGGCGCGAGTGGACATTAAAATCGCGCACGGATGAAATTGAATACGCGCAGAAACACAAAATACCGATAACTGTAACGAAAAAGAAACCTTATTCTTCGGACGCAAACTTATGGCATATCAGCTATGAAGGCGGAATCCTGGAGGATCCCAACAATCCTCCACCGGAAGATATTTTTCAGCTGACAAAACCACTTTCAAAAACCCCCAATAAACCCGGGTTTGTTGAAATATATTTTGATAAAGGCGTGCCCAAGAAAATAAACGGTAAATCTTACGAACCGGTAGCCCTTATAACAACTTTAAATAAGATCGGCGGAGAACATTGCATAGGCCGCACCGATCTGGTTGAAAACCGTCTGGTAGGAATGAAATCCCGCGGCGTCTATGAAACACCTGGCGGCACTTTGCTGATGTTCGCGCACAGGGAACTGGAATATCTTACAATTGAAAGAGACACTTTTCATTACAAAGAAATCATCGAACCAAAATACTCTGAATTGATTTATAACGGGTTGTGGTACAGCCCTTTACGGGAAGCGCTTGACGGTTTTATCAACGAAACGCAGAAATATGTAACGGGTTCAATAAAACTCAAGCTTTTCAAAGGCAACATAACCGTAGAAGGCCGCAAAGCCGTAAGTTCCCTTTACTGGGAAAAACTGGCTACTTTTGAAAACGAAAACTTGTACGACCAGCGCCACGCGGAAGGGTTTATCAAACTCTTCGGCCTGCCGGTTGAAGTAAATTCAATATTGAGGAAAAAATGACAGACAACCAGAAACTCCTAGATAACTTTTTAGCGTCCTTTTCTTTTGATAAACGGCTTGCAATGCACGATATTGAAGGTTCCATAGCGCATATAAAAATGCTTGCTAAATGCAAAATCGTTTCAGTTTCCGACGCCGGTAAAATAGTTAAAGGCCTGCAAAAAATACAAAAATACCTGGAAAGCGGCAAAAAACTGCAGCCCCAGGAAGACATTCATTACGCGATAGAGAAAAAACTTATTGAGCTTATCGGCGAGAAAACTGCCGGCCGGTTACGCACCGCCCGCAGCCGCAACGACCAGATAGCGCTTGACCTGCGGCTCTACCTGAAAGAACAGATAATCGTTCTGAAAAAACTTATTTCTAATTTCCAGGAAAATATTATTGAACAGGCAAAAATGAATGAAGGCAAACTGATTCCCGGCTACACGCATTTACAACCGGCGGAGCCGGTGCTTTTTTCCCACTACATTTTGTCCTATGCCTGGATGCTTCAGCGCGATAAAGAACGCCTTCACGACTGTTACAAGCGCGCAGACATTATGCCTTTGGGCAGCGCGGCGCTGGCGGGAACTTCTTTCCCCATCGACCGGCAATACACCGCAAAACTGCTCGGATTTTCAAAAGTAAGCCAGAATTCAATGGACTCGGTAAGCGACCGGGATTTTATAATAGAATTTTTATCCGCGGCAAGCATTACCATGATGCACCTGTCCCGAATGGCGGAAGAAATAATTATCTGGATAAACCCTAGCTTCAATTTTATTGAGATTGATGATGAATATCTGTCAGGGTCATCCATCATGCCTCAGAAAAAAAATCCCGACTTCGCTGAATTGGTCCGCGGGAAAACAGGGCGCGTTTACGGCTCGCTTATCACATTGCTCACTTTGATGAAAGGGCTTCCGCTCACATATAACCGCGATTTACAGGAAGACAAACCGCCTCTCTTTGACGCGGTGGATACTTTATCAGCTTCGCTTGAAGTCATGACGGGTATGGTTGCCGGCATGAAAGTTCGCGATGTTTCTAACGATGAAATGAAAATTGGTTTTATGATAGCGACCGAGCTGGCGAATTATCTTGTAAAAAAAGGAATGCCCTTCAAGGAAGCGCACGGCGTAGTCAAAAACATAGTAAATTACTGCCGGGATAACGAAACCTCTCTTGAAACCATGGAACTGGAAGGCCTGAAAAAGTTTTCCGGGCTTTTCGACAATGATGTGAAAAAAGTTTTATCTACGGATAATGTAGTGAATTTGAAAATTTCTGAAGGCGGCAGTTCAATAAAATCAGTACGTAAACAGATTACGGAGTTAATCAAGATTATATAACATGAAAAGAACGGCAATTTCAACCATCACAATTCTGGCGATTTTTTCTGCTTCAGTGGTGTGCCAAGAACAAAATAAACAGGTTCCCGAGAGAATTCTTAATATCGTCCAGAGCATTTCCCTGGCTCTCAACAACAGGAAGGAAGCCCTGTTGGCCGAGAAAGATACAAAAATAGCAGTTGAGCGCATAAATGAAGCGGAATCTTTCAATTATCCTAAAATCGACATGACATTCAATTATTCCAGAGTTGAAACAGACCACTGGATGCTATTGCCTCCAACTTTCGGCTCGCTGCTTATTCCCAGAACAACGCCGGGCGATTATTATTTGACCAGGCTGTCGCTTTGGCAGCATGTTTATTCCGGAGGCGTATACAAATCAAATTTCAAACTGGCTCAGTCAAACCTGGAGCGCGCGGACAGCCAGAAAAAAATAGTACAAAACGATATTACTTTTGAGGTGAAAAAAAAGTTTTATTCGCTTTTAGCTACAGAAAAAAAACTTGAAGTTTATAAATCGGCGATAGCTTCGATAGAAGAAAATGCAAATATAACGGCAACAGCATCAAAGAACACCACGGAAAAATTACGGGCTCAGGATACCCTGCAAGAAATTAAAAATGAGTACACTATGCTTAAAAATGAATATGAAAAACAGAAACTGGAATTTTTGAAAACCATAGGGCTTGAATTGAACACGAGTTTTGAAATAGATGAAACCTTTGAACCGGTAGTGGAAGATTATGACCTCAACAAGCTTCTTGCCTGGGCTTTTCAGTATAGGCCGGAACCCAAACAGGTGCAGGTACAGGAAGACATGGACGCCCTTTCGGTTAAACTTTCAATGGCAGCGCGGTCGCCCACCGTTTCACTGGGCGCGCATTACGAATTCCCGGGAGAAACGTTCAGCTTTGATAAAAAAGCTTGGAATGCCACGGTTAACCTAAGCCTACCTATTTACGATGGATTCGCCTCTATTTACCGAACCCGGCAAAAAAGCCTGCAGAAAGACCAAAACAAACTTAAACGCAAGGACATGGAAGACTCAATACAATTTGAAGTGAGAAAATCCTTCATGGATTATAATTTCTGGATGACTGAAGTGCAGGAAAGAAAAAAACAACTGGATAATTCCGAACAATTCTTAGCAGGTATAGAAGGCGATTCAGCCGCATTGGTTGCTGCCTATGACTCCTGCCTGAAATATGAAGTAAGTTACATTGAAGCAACCAAAGAGCATCTTGTAAGCCGCATTACCGTGGAACACGCAATCGGTAAAACACTCGCAAAAGAATAAAATTGCCGCCTTATTATAAAACATGAAACGAACAATACTCATCACTTTTTTTTTACTGAATCTTTTATCGGTAGCTTTCTCCCAGCAAACCGGGCAGGCTTCCGACCGGGTTAACCCGGATAACTTCTTAACTCAATATTTCTGGCGGGAAGTAATTACCCTTACTCCCCCAAAACGCCCGAAAATTGTGCTGGTTTTAGGCGGAGGCGGCGCCAGGGGAATGGCTCACGTGGGCGTGCTTAAAGTCCTGAAAGAGGAAGGAATTCCAGTAGATGCGGTGGTAGGCACAAGTGTCGGCGCGCTTATTGGCGCTCTTTACTGTTCCGGCATGGATGTAAGCAAAATCGAGGCCCTGGCCGAAGAAATAGGCTGGAACAAGCTCACAAATCTTTCCACACCTTCGCTGGTAAGCCTGATTATTTCGGAAAAATTACTGTCTACGGAAAAAATGGAAAAATATATTTCCGAAAATATCGGCAATAAACAATTTTATGAACTTAAAATACCCTTTGCCTGCGTTGCCACAGACCTGAAAACCGGGGAAAAAATTATTTTCAAGGAAGGCGACGTGGCATCGGCGGCACGCGCAAGCGCGACGATTCCAGGAGTTTTCAGCCCGGTTGAATACAGGCACCGCTTCCTTGTTGACGGCGGGCTCGTTGATAATATCCCGACAGACCTGGCAAAAATGTTTAATGCCGACATTATAATCGCCGTTGATATCAAAGACGATTTTTCAAGAAACAATATGTCAAATATGATGCTTGTCCTGAGCCAATCAATATTTATCCAAGCCGGAATACTTTCGCGCGAATCGCTCAAACTGGCGGATTTTGTTATTTCCCCATCGGTCAGCGATGTAAGCGCTTATGAACTCTGGCGCAGCAGGGAATGTATTGACGCAGGGGTCATCGCTGCAAGAAAATCTGCCCCGCAGATTAAACAATTGATAATGGATAAAACTTTTAAATGGCTGCTGGAACACTCATGAAAATAAAATCCGCGATTATATTGGCGCTGATCACTTTTCCTGGACTTTGTTTTACACAAAACAAACGTTCAGAAAAAGAGCTATTGGAAATCAAAGCAACGGCTGATCTTTACTACAGTTCCGGAAGCTGCAGGGCAGCGATTGAACAGTACCTGCTTCTGCAGGATTACGACCTTCCCAAAGAAATGAAACTAAGCCTGCTGGAAAAAAAAGGGCTGGCTTACAGCGAGTTAAACGATTACGCAAAAGCGATAGAAACCTTTCAGGAATGCACCCAGCTCAATCCTAATGAATGGAAATATCATTTTATTTTAGCTGGTATTTACGAGAAAACTTCCATAAACGCTTTCGCTATTGACGAATACAAAAAGGTTATAAATCTTCAAGGGGATAAATTTCATTCCTTCCTGGAACTGGGTAAAATATACCAGGCGCAGGGACTGAATACCCAGGCTATTGAGAATTATAAACAAGCCCTGCTGATAAAATCAACAAGCGAACTTTACAGAAATCTATCCAGGTGTTACGAGCTGCTGCAAGACTGGGAAATGTCAGCATCCATGCTTAAACAGGCCCTCTCTCTGGAGCCCAACCCCGAAGATAACTTACGTTTGGCAATGCTTTACTACATTCAGCAAAAATATACCGACAGCATTTATCTTCTAATGAAAGAAAGCTCCCTGCATCCGGAAAGGGAAGATATAAAGTTTCATCTTCTCGCAGCTTATTTCAAAAAGGGTGATTATGAAGCCCTTCAGGACTTAATTACAAAACTTAAAACTGAATACCCCGATGACGCAACAGTATATTTCCTGTCGGGTTTTTACTTTTTTTTAAAAAATGACAAAAAAACAGCCTATGAAGAACTAAAAAAATCCGACGAGCTGGCCAATACGCCGATGTTGAAAGAATACAGCAGTTATTTTGTTAACTATTTGGAAAAACAGCAGTAACCTAAAGGAGTTTAAAAATGTTTCGCTACGCAAACAACCAGCTTTATTGCGAAAATGTGCCAATAGAAAAAATAATTAGCAGAACAGGCACACCAACTTATGTCTACTCAAAAAATAAAATTATTGAAAACCTGGACGCATACGAAAAGGCTTTTTCTGCCGTACCTCATACCCTATGCTATGCAGTAAAAGCGAATACAAACCCCTCAATATGCAAAACCATATTTGAAAAAGGCGCGGGGGCGGATGTTGTCAGCGGAGGAGAACTCTTTATTGCCCTGAAAGCCGGAGCCAATCCTTCAAAAATAGTTTTCGCGGGCGTTGGAAAAACCGAAGAAGAAATCAGGTACGCAATAAAATCAAAAATCTTGATGTTCAACGCAGAATCTTTGCAGGAAATCGCTTTAATAGACAAAATTGCAAAACAGGAGAAAACAATAGCCCGGCTGGCAATAAGGATTAACCCCCACGTTGACGCGCACACACACAGATACATAACGACCGGTACATCTGAAAACAAATTCGGAATTTCTTATAAAAGAGCCGTTGAAACTTATTTACTGGCAAAAAAAAATAAAAATATCAGGCTTTCAGGAATTCATTGCCATATCGGCTCGCAGATAACTTCCACTTTTCATTTGATGGCGAAAAGAATGTCGGAGCTTTTTGTCAAGCTCAAACACGCCGGATTTTCGAACATCGAATATATCGATATCGGGGGCGGGCTGGGAATCAAGTACCATAATGAAATTCCCCCTTCGCCCGAAAACCTTGCAAAAGAAGTGCTGGCTATTTTGAAACCACTTAATGTAAAAATTATCATGGAACCGGGAAGATACATCGTAGGCAATACCGGCTCATTAATAACAAAAGTTACCTACACAAAAGAGAGCGGACATAAAAACTTCTTGATCGTTGACGCAGGAATGAACGATTTGATAAGGCCGGCACTTTATGAAGCCTACCACGAAATTTTGCCTGTACGGCAGATTCCGGGAAAGAAGAAAGTGTTTGATGTAGTAGGCCCTATCTGTGAAACAGCGGATTTCCTTGGAAAAGCCAGGCATTTGCCGGACATAAGACAAGGCGGGCTTGTTGCCGTTATGTGCGCCGGAGCTTACGGTTTTTCCATGTCCTCTCAATACAATTCAAGGCCAAGAGCGGCCGAGATTTTAGTAGATAAAAGCAGCTGGAAAATTATAAGAAAACGCGGAACATATAAAGATTTAATTTAAAGGTAAGACACCACATACTCTTCCTAACGAGTAACATGTGGTGCCCACAAGGTAAAGGAATGAAAAAATTTAAAGACGAATGGCTGGTAAAACCGCTGCTGAAAAACAAAATTACGGATGCAAGGCTGATTAATGACCTAAGAACCACTAACACAGATTCTTTGCACGAAGAACTTATTAAAAGACAAATTTTTTCAACAAATTCCTTCAGAGAATTTGTTGAAAAAACTTTTCATGCCGGCTATGACGATTTAAATGCTATAGTGATTGACAAAATGGCAAAGGAAATCGTTCCCGAAGCCATATGCCGCAAGCACACCCTTATGCCGCTGCGCCTTTCGGGCGAAAATATCGTAGTAGCCGTGCACGACCCTAACGATATTACGGCAAATGCGGATGTTTCATCGGTTTCTGGAAGGCAGGTAAAAGTAGTCGTGAGCCCGGCGGATAAAATCCTTCAGCTGATAAACGAATATTATGGGAAAGATTCGCAAGTTTACAATCTTCTAAAAAAATTGCCTGAAGGCGACAAGATTGTAGTGGTTTCAAACATCAGGGAAACTTATGACGATAAAAGCATCAATAGCCCCCCTATTATAAAACTGACAAACATGATAATTTCTGACGCCGTGAAATCCAGGGCCAGCGACATCCACATAGAGCCTGACGAAAAAAGAATTGTACTACGTTACCGCATTGACGGCATATTGAAAACTATCATGGAACTGCCCGTTCACGTAGGCCCGTCATTGTGTTCCAGGTTTAAAATTATCGGAGACCTGGATATTTCCAACCACCGGCAGCCGCAGGACGGAAGAAACACAATAATCGTCGGCGACCATAAAATCGACCTGCGGATTTCAACTCTTCCGGTAGCGCACGGAGAAAAAGTTGTTATCAGGATTTTAAATCCCAGGCAGATTCAAATACCTTTTTATGAATTAACTTTCAGAAAGGAACGCCTTGAAACCCTGGAAAGATATATAAACAACAGGCAGGGTTTTATCCTGATTACAGGGCCGGCCGGTTCA
>Ga0156457_1054_pt1 | contig 10793 bp, 11 predicted proteins | sample RifOxyA2_FD_111904 | JGI IMG/M metagenome (GOLD analysis project Ga0156457, IMG submission 111904) | Elusimicrobia bacterium RIFOXYA2_FULL_40_6 | reverse complement strand
TTCACCAAGCAGGCCGAAGATTCTGCCGAAGCTTTTATATACGTTCACGGAAAATAAGCCGGAAACAGCAAATATAAAAATATATGCCGCCAGAATTATTTGAAACCTTAAAGTTTTTTCCCTATCAGGAGTTAATCCTTTATTGGCAAATACCGCCGCAACCCAACCCAGCAGGGCCAAAACTATTCCCGCCGACTGCCCAGACATAGTCCAACTGACGGTAGCGGCAAAAATAAAAAAACCTGCGTAAATAATATTCTGCGGCAATTTTTTCATAAAGATTCTACAACCAATTTTTTTATTTCTTCCACAGTAATTTTATCGATGCATTCCAATGTTCTGCATTGATGAGATTTTTTTAGGGTACAGGGAGAACAGCCGGGATTTTTCCAGATGGCTCTTGCCTTGCTTTTCCTAGGAAGGGCTTCGCCCGGATCCGTGGGCCCGAAAAATGCCACAACCGGAACATCCATAGTATAGGCTATGTGCATGCCGCCTGTATCTCCGGTAACATAAACATCTATCAGTTTCAGGCAGGCCGCAAGTTGGTTTAAATTTGTTTTATTGATGAGATTAAGAACTTTTTCCTTATCCTTAACCCCCGCCACTATTTTTTCCCCGCGGGAAATATCATTTTTTGAACCGAATAAAACTACGCCATAATCAAGGGAATTTATTAATTCTATTAATTTTTCTTCCGGCAGGCATTTTTCTTTTTCCTGGGTTCCCGGACCGATTCCGACTAATTTATTAAACTTGCTTTTAAATTCCCTGAGCGTTGCTTTTGCGAATCTTTCATCTTCCGGGCCCGTCCAAAGTTCTGATTTTCTGTTCTCAATATTCAAACCCAGTGTTTCAAGTATTCTTATAGCCCGGTCCAGGCGGTATTCCCGCCCTTTTTCTTTAAGGCTGTGCGTCAGCAGATGACCGCGTTTGTCGTAATTAAAACCTACGCGGTATTTTATGCCCGCAAGCCAGGCGATAAGAGCGGCATTATAATTTCCCGAAAGCAGTATTGCAAGATCGTACTTTTCCTTCCTGAGTATCTTTACGTGTTCCCACGAATACTTGATTGATTTGCTGCGCGAATCGTATTCAATAATTTCATCAACGTAAGGGCAGTGTTCCAGCATCCCTTTAGTCCAATCGCGGACTATTGCGGTAATTTTGGCGGCGGGGAAATTTTTCCTCAATTCCCGGTAAACAGGCGTGGCTGTTACAAAATCCCCTACCCAGTCCGGACCGCGGATTACAATTTTATTAATTTCACTTTTATTTATTGATTTCATAAATATTTTTTCATCGCCGTGAAAACATCTTCGGGATATATGCCCATCATACAGCGGTTTACCCTGCAATTTGACTTTATTCCGCACGGCCAGCATGATAATTTATTCAAGATAACGGTATTTTTTTCTCCGTAAGGACCTACCTGCGCCGGGTCCGTGGCACCGTACAACCCGATTACCGGCACACCCAGTGCGGCGGCAATATGTATCAACGCGGTATCATTGCCTATCACGAGTTTGCAGCGCGCAATTACCGCGCTGGCGGCGCGCAAATCAGTTTTGCCTGTAAGATTTACATATTCGCAATTTAAACCTGCGGTGATTTTCTGTATGTAGTCTTCTTCGCCTTTCATTCCGAGAAAAACAGGGATAAAATCATATTTTGTTAACGCGAGTTTTATCAGGTTGGTAAAATTCTTTCCGGGCCAGACCTTATGCAGGCCGCGGCTTGTTGTTACAAAACCCACAAACGGCTTGCCGGGAGTTGTCTGCCGGTCCGCGCTGGAAATACTTAAAAATTCTTCAGCTGCCTTCGTTTCTTTTTCTATAAAATGTATCCAGGGCAGGAATTCCGCCGGACTAGGGATTTCTTTTCCCTGCGCGGTGCTCAGCGATTTAACAACACCGTAATTGCGGTCAACTGCATTTTGTAATGGATCGAATTTTTCAACGGGCTTTTCAAGCAGCCAGGCAAATTCCCTAAGTAAACTTACAGCCACTTTTATTTTTGCGCCGGAAAAATAGCTAATGATTGCCGTTCTCATAAGCCCCTGTAAATCTATAAGCAAATCGTACTTTTCCGCCCTTATCAGTTTAATAACTTCTCTGTATTCCTTAAAGCCGCCCTGACGGTCCCACTGGATCAGCTCGTCAATCTGAGGAATATTGTTAAGTATTTTCGCGAATTTGCTGAACACCAGCCAGTCTATTTTAGCTTCGGGATATAATTTTTTCAGGCCGTAAACAACGGGCAGGGAATGAACTATGTCGCCGATTCCGGAAGGTTTTATGATAAGTATTTTATTCATTTGCCTGCCTGTAAAAATTTTTCTACTGATTCCACCGTTCTTTTTGTAACGCCTTCAAGTTTATTGATAACATTTTTTGCGTTTACGGAATATTGGCCGAACTGTGACGGATCGTTGAGGTATTCTGTTATTATTTCTTTCATTTCCCCGGCATCTTTTACCCTGATTCCCGCGTTGCTTTTTACAAGCAGGTCAGCAGGTTCCTTAAAACTTTCCGTGTAAGGCCCGAACAGTACAACCTTGCCCAGGCTGGCAGGTTCAATTATATTCTGCCCTCCCAGCGGCAGCAAACTCCCTCCCACAAAAACTATATCAGAGGCGTAGTAGGCTTTCATAAGTTCCCCGTAAACATCAAGAATGAGGCACTGAAAATCCTTCAGTTCAAGAAAGTTTGATTTTTTGACGTAAGAGATATTCCTTTTTTCCAACATTTCTTCAACCAGGGGCACTCTTTCAAGATGCCTGGGAGAAAATATCATTTTTAATCCCGGAAAATTGTTCAGCAAATCATCATAGGCGCTTATTACAAGCTCTTCTTCGCCTTCCCGAATGCTTCCCGCGACAAATATTTTATTGGCGCTGTTAAAACCAAAATATTCTTTCTCAACAACATACTTTTTGATGTTGTCTGAAATAATTATGTCGTACTTGATGTTGCCGGTAATGCTCACTTTTTCTTTCTCGGCACCCAGTTCGATAATTCTGTCGTAATCAAACTGTTCCCTCATCAAAAACAGGTCCACTCTCTTCACAATTTTTTTTACGAAAAACCTTAAAAATTTATAAGCGCCATAGCTTTTATCCGAAATCCTTCCGTTTACCGTAACGATCTTGGCCCCTGATTTATCAACCCAGCGGATGAGGTTGGGCCAAAGTTCCGTTTCAACAAGCACGAATAATTCGGGTTTTATTTTTTTTACCACTCTTTTAACAAAAAATGAAATGTCTATGGGAGCATAAAACACCTTTTTTACCGATGATACAGTATCATTGGCGACCTTGTATCCTGACCTTGTAATCACCGAAAGCACGATTTTATGCTCGGGCATTTTTTTATGCAGTTCTTCAATAAAGAGGGATGCCACTTTTACTTCGCCGACGGACGCGCAATGCACCCAGATGTATCTGCCTTCGGGCAAAGAGCCTATCATACCGAGGCGGTGCCTCCACTGCAGGCCCGTGTTTTTTGACCGCAATTTGAAAAGCACGTAAGGGGAAAGTAAAATAAACGCCAGGATTGAGATTAGGCTGTATATCAGGTACATAATATTTATAATTATTAAAAATATTTAAGGATTTGAGTTTTTATTATACTAAATTTTGCCCGGTTAGTAAAAAACATCATACTTCGTCAAAAGGCGGAAAGGATGGTATGAAAGCTTGGATTTGCGCAGGCCCTGGTTGCCTACATCCTGCTCCCAGTTTACCAATTTAAAATTTTTCAGTTCCCGGCCGCAAAAAAGCTGTGAAAGGGCCTGGTAAATACCGCGAAATTCTGTATTTGCTTTCTGTATGTGGACTGCAACCATTTCAGAACTCATTTTTTCGGCTACCCCGAATGCTTCAACCCTGTTATTTATTTTTATTAGCATACCGAACAGCCCCAGGAACTCAAAATTATTGAACATTTCAAGAATCGCGGTATTTTCCATTTCAAGCGACTTGAAAAACATGCATTTTTTCATATTGCACCATTTTTCCTGCAGCTCAAGGCATTCTGCAAGCAGGGCTTTGGTGATTTTCAGAAATTCATATTTATAATTTTCGTAAAAGTGGTTCGCAAAATTTCTTTTTGACTGGAAGTTGCTGCCTTTAAGGGCGCAAAGGTCATGCGAGAGGTAAATGTAATCGGCGTCATCCCTTTTTTCTGAAATTTTCAGGCCGGCGTTTTTCGCAATCCTTGCTAGATTTTCCGGAACGCTTGAAAAAATACCGTATGGAAGGCATTTTTTCATTAATTCGACGGTATCACCCTTGCCCAGCGGCGGAAGAAAAAATGCCGGAAATCCTGTCTCAATCCGTGAATTTGGGATTGAGCGAATTAAAATATTGCCGTCTAAATTGGAAACATGATAATTTAACGATGTACGGTAACCCCAGATATTTCCTGCGGAAAGGTCTGATATTTCCGGGGGGTTGGCTGTTATCGCCTGCTTGATTTCTAAAATATTTTCTTTTGATACCGGAATAAATTCCGGAAAATTAGGTATATCGCTCATTTTTATTCCGATAATTTTAAGATCATACCGGTTCTGCGGGCCCTTTCAAAGGAATAATTTATCAAATAAAAAAGAATCATGACATAAATAAACGAAAGCCCGAATCCTTTCAGAAGAGAATGTGAAAAAATCGGAGTAAAACCGTAAGCGGCACGGTAATATTCCAGAAAATAGGTCAAGGGCACCAATTCCGCAAGTTTTACAAACATTTTCGGCAGGTAACTGACAGGATAATAGATCCCGCAAAGAAGCATAAGCATGGTTGCAAGCGACCAGGCGGTAACTTCAACCCTCTGCCCGTACATCAAAACAAGCAGGCAGACAAGCATTCCTACGACCAAAGCATCAACATACAAACCCAGCAAAAAGATAAAAGTTATTGTTATTGAAGGCAAAATAAATCCGAAAGCATAATTTGAAAATACAACCATTATAAAAAATACAATCGAACCGCGGACAATCCCGATAATCCAGGAACCAAAAATATAATCATAATGAGAAACCGGCGCGAGAAAAGTATGTTTTATGCTCTTGGACCAAATGTCATAAAGCAGGCTGTAGGATACGTCAAGCTGGGTCACCTGCAGCACGCCGGCCGTTATGGCGCCCGTCAGGATAAAAGCGGTGAAATTTTTATCCAAACCCAGAAAATTGCTCATAAATCCCACCGAAAGCAAACCGATAACCGGCCAGAAAAGCAGTTCCATGAAGGCAAAAAAGTTCCTGTAGGAAAAAATATTGAGAAGGGTTGTTTTTCCTGCGCCATTGGGGCCCAAAATACCGAATATTTCGCCATTCTTTATGGACAGGCTTACACCGCGGAGCGCTTCCGTGTACCTCTTCCTGAAGAAACCCGAATGAAATGTTTTGTAAACGTTTTCCGCTATAACGCTGTATTGCTGATCCATGCCGTTATTATACAAAATAAAATGTATGAAACTTGCATAACTGCGGAAATTATTGTAGAATGTTACAATAAATAAATGAAAGGCGTTCTGTTCGGTAAAAATGACTATGAACAATAATTTTTTGCAAGTAAAAATTTATAATAAGGCTGGTTACAAACCCACAATAGATTTTGAAAAATGGCGGGTCGCCTATCTTAACACTACCCAGGATTTAACGACTAATTATATAATAAAAATAGAAAGGCATATGAAATCTGACGAGGTTTTTGTGTTACTTGAAGGCGAGTGCGTGCTTATAGCCGCAGGAAACTCCGAGAAACCATGGGAAAAATTAAAATTTATTCCCATGAAACGCTCAGTTATTTACAATTACCCAAAAGGCTCCTGGCACAGCGTAATCATGAATAAAAAATCTAAAATTCTTATTGTTGAAAACAAAAATACCTGCGGTTCAAATAGTGAACACTTCTTTCTGACAAAACATCAAAAAGAACAAATCAAGAAATACAAAAAGCACACGTAACGTTATGCATGAAGAAAAGATTCCTACAATGGCTGAGCTTAATCTCGAAGAAATAAATGCCGTATTGACCCATAAATGGTTTTTAAGCGAAAAGGCCTGCCGTGATGTCGGCATGGAATTCGCAAAGAATGATTTTTTCATGAAGCATTCAAGGAAGTGGCGCGAGCTGAAAATTAAGGAAGAAGTTGCTGCGCAAAAAAATGAAATTGTAATACATAAATGGTACCTGTCGGAAAAACTTGGCTACGATGTCGGGACCCAAGAAGCTGCGTTAGATTGGATTAAGTGCGGCTATGCCCAGCATTGGCGTAATTGCTCGGGCCCCTACAAAAACAGAGCAGTTAACAAGTTTTGCCAGGAAATGGACTCAAGATGAAGTTCAGGAATTTTTTAAACACACTTGTTTTATTTCTCGCCTCTTGCACTCTTATAGAATCAGCACCTACTGTGCCTCCCGTTTACCTGAGCGAACTTCCAAACATTAACGAGTATGATATATTCGCAAATTCCGGCTGGGACGGTAACTGGTACGTCGGATATAATGTCTGCTGGATAGAAAAAATTTCCAATATTCCTAAAAGCCCGACAGATTTTTACAGAAAAGCATACATAGGCGCAAAACTCGGGCGTGCAAAAGTACGCCCGGTTGAAGGAAAATCGAGCTGGGAAAAAGAACCTATTCCGGGAGATATTTATATCGGAGTTTCTTCCACTTCCTCCTGGAAATCCAATTCAAGATATTTTCTTGCCTCAAGCCTGGATATGCCTATTGAAGGCGATATGATGAACGCGCAATCAGGCACCGGCGAAGCAAGATGGTTTTGGGCTGAGGTTCCCATTGACCAGATAAATCTGGAGGGGCCTAATTATATCGCCTTGTGGTCTCCTACGGACTATTTTACAGCCCGCGATACCGCTCCGATACTTTGCGGAGGATGGGGCACCAAAGGCGCAGAAACAAACACGTGGTTGAATAACGAAATTGAGGGCGCGCCGCCTATTGACCCTGCTGACTCGCTCAAAACTCCTATTTCCGTATTCGAACCAGCTATTGCAATGAAACTGATACCCGCAAAAACCGAGCAGGAAATAAAAATACAGGTGTTTGAAGTTAAAGACGGTAAAAAAGGCACACCTAATAAAACAATCGTTGCATCAGTAGAAGGAAACCAGATTGAAAAAACCTGGCTGGAATATGCAACCATGGCAAGCGCTTACCAGAGAATAGGCGCTTTTCTTTACAACCTTCCCTGGATTTTTACCCTTAATCCTGAAAAACTTCCGAAAGAAAAGATTTTTGTCAGAGTTGCCGCCGAAGATGTGTGGGGAAACCGCGGTTACAGCCAGAATGTAGAAATGATAGTGAAGTAATCAACCTAATAAAACTTTTAAGCCTCTTACCAGAAAAAAAACACCAATAAAAAACATGAACAACGACATTATAACTTTCACAACCGGAAAAACTTTTTCGCGTACAATAACATCTTTACCTTTTGCTACAGCCGCAGAAACAAACATATACCAGCCAAAATCGGAAAACCAATGGCCTATTAAAACTACCACCACGCCGGCTGTACCGCCGAGTTTCAAACTGTTCCAAATCATGCTATACCCTACAGATGACCACCAGGGGGCGAAGGAAGGATTGAAAAGAGTAAATACCAAACCGCCCAATATCGGCCCATAGGCTCTATCTTTAATTTCAACTACAGAAAAAGCTTTTTGTTTCATTAGATCTATTACGGAAAAAAATAAAAACACTGAACCCACAATTCCAATTATACCTGCAACAAACGGCGAAGAAAGAAAACTGAATATTCCTCCTACAATCAGTAATACCAATAGCAGCTCAACTATAAAATGTCCGATTATTACCAGAAACCCTGTTTTCGCGCCGTATTTAATGGATTCCTTTATCGTAAACGCAAGAAGCGGGCCAGGCATAAGCGCACCGCTTAAACCGATGCCAAAACCCATACCTAAAAGCATCAGGAGATTAATCATTAAGGCTGAGGAGTAATTTCTTCGTTCGGGAAATTTGTGTTGTATGTATAGTTTTTGACTATGCCTTTTTTGTCAAATTTGATGTAGAGGTCTCTGGTAAAACTGCCGCTAAATGCGCTCACTTTATAATTCAGGTAAGTCCAGGTCAAGTCACCGTCATCAATTCCTTTGCGGTAAGGATTTCCATAAGTATTCATAATTTCATTCATGTTTGTCTGGCCGATAATGATACTTGGGATGCTTTTTGTCTGGAAATCCCTGCCTATAGTAATACACCCGGTAAAACCTAAAACACAAACAATAAACATTAAAAAAATAAAATTTTTTCTCATTAAATTTTTCTCCTAATTTTTATTTATGAACTTTTCAATTAACCCTTTTGTTGAACTGTCGTGACCTCCTGCTTTTTTATCTTTTAATTCCGGTAAAATAGCATTTGCCAGTTTTTTTCCAAGCTCCACACCCATCTGGTCAAAACTATTTATTCTCCATATAACTCCCTGCGTAAATATTTTGTGCTCGTACATGGCAATAAGCGCCCCGAGCGTTTTCGGAGTAAGTTCATCAAGTATAATACTATTAGTGGGTTTATTCCCCTCAAAAACTTTATAGGGCGTTAATAGTTTAATTTCTTCATTGTTTAATCCCTGCTTTTGCAACTCTTCGATAACTCTTTCTTTTTCCAGCCCGAACGCAAGCGCTTCCGTCTGGGCAAAAAAATTGGACATTAACTTTTCGTGATGGTCACCGATACTTTCCGGCGGTTTTATGATTCCGATGAAATCCGACGGAATCAATTTTGTTCCCTGGTGTATCAGCTGGTAAAACGAATGCTGGCCGTTGGTTCCGGGCTCTCCCCAGATTATAGGGCCGGTTTGATAATTAACTCTATTGCCGTAAATATCAACGGTTTTGCCATTGCTTTCCATATCCCCCTGCTGTAAATAGGAAGGGAGCTTGCTTAAATATTGGCTGTAAGGGAGAATGCAATAACTCTGCGCGTCAAAAAAATTGTTGTACCATACTCCCAGAAGCGCAAGCAGTACAGGAATATTATTTTCATACGGAGTATTTAAAAAATGATTATCCATATCGTTAGCGCCCTGCAATAATTGTTCAAATCTTTCAAAACCCACACTACAAACAATCGATAATCCTATGGCCGACCAGAGGGAATACCTGCCACCGACAAAATCCCAAAACTCAAACATATTTGCCGGGTCTATACCAAATTCTATTACTTTTTTTTCATTTGTGGAAAGAGCAACGAAATGCCTGCTGACTGCGTCTTTGCCAAGTTTTGAAACGAGCCAGTCTTTTGCGGTATTCGCGTTTGTTATTGTTTCCTGAGTGGTAAATGTCTTTGAAGCTATAATGAAAAGTGTTGTTTCCGGTTTTACAAGTTTCAGAGTTTCGTACATATCCGCGCCATCTATATTGCTGACAAAATAAGGTATTGGCCCATCCGCGTAATATTTCAGCGCTTCGCAAACCATTTTAGGGCCCAGGTCCGAGCCGCCTATGCCAATATTTATCACGCTCTCTATTTTTTGGCCTGTCGCACCCTTCCATTCACCCGAGCGCAGTTTTTCTGAAAATACTTTCATCTTCCCTAAAACTGCGTTAATTTCCGGCATTACATCTTTGCCTTCAAAATAAACGGGTTTATTTGAACGGTTTCTCAGCGCGGTGTGAAGAACAGCGCGTTTTTCCGTTAAGTTTATTTCCCCGCCGGCAAACATTTTTTCAGCATATTTTTTTACACCTGCTGCCGTAGCAAGATTTACAAGCAGTTTCAGCGTTTTCCGGTTAACTAAATTTTTGGAATAATCCAGGAACATGGATACGCTGTTTTCGCGGACTGAATAATCCTGAAAACGTTTTTCATCTTTAAATAATGTTTTGATGTTTGTTTTTTTAATTTCTTTTGCGTGTTTCTGCAGGGACTTCCATTGCGGCAGGGATTGTAAATTATTTTTCATGATTTTAGGATAGCAATTTAGGAAGAACTTTTCAATTTTGAAGCTACTTGATCACGCAGACTTTTTTGGTGAGGTTTATGTCGGGGCCCTGGATGCTTACAAGGTATATACCGCTGCTGACAACATGGTTGCCGATATCGGAACCGTCCCAATATTTTGTAAGCTGGCCCGCGCTGACATTTTCGTCCATGATTGTTTTTATCAGACTGCCTCTCAGGTCAAATATTTTTATTGTCACATGCCCGGCTTTTGCTACATTACACGTTATTTTTGCGGGTGTGCTTTTAGGATTAAAAGCGTTGTTCTCGACCTTAGCAGTATTTGAAGGTATCACGTTGGGTGCCGGAGTCGGCGTGGGGTTTGGCTCCGGTTCCGGAGTAGGTGTGGGTGTAGGGGTTGATTGTATTATCGCCGTAAAATCATTTCCTGTCAGGTTTGTGTTACTTACAGTAACAACCCGGCTGCTTGGGCTTATATCATAACCCACTGCTAAGGGTGTTAGTGTGTACGTGCCGGCATTTAAATTTGAAAATGAGTACAAACCGTCAGCTGTACTTACCGCGCTGCTGTTTGCCGCGCCCGTCAAGGTAACCGTAGAACCGCTTATCGGTTGGCTGCTATCGTCCTTCACGTATCCGATTATACTGTACAAAGTTACCGTTCCTACATACACACCGGTAAAATTCTGATTCGTTACATCCGCAGTTAAGGTAAATGTTGAACTTTGCGGAGAGAAATTCCAGTCAGTTTTTTTTGGTGTTATTACATAAGTTCCAGTGCTTAACGCTGAAAAAGAAAACGCCCCGGATGCCGATGTTGTTGCACTATTGGCCGCTAAAC
>Ga0156457_1050_pt2 | contig 11139 bp, 6 predicted proteins | sample RifOxyA2_FD_111904 | JGI IMG/M metagenome (GOLD analysis project Ga0156457, IMG submission 111904) | Elusimicrobia bacterium RIFOXYA2_FULL_40_6 | reverse complement strand
GTAGTAAACCCCATTGCTCAAACCGCTGCCGGTAACTACATATTGAGATACTGCGCTGTCCAAATTTATTGTCGATACGCTAAAATCCGGCATAGTTGATACCTGAATACCGTAAGTCAGCGAATTTACTGAATCGCTCCAGTCAAATGTTGGAGTGCTGTAGCTGATTGATAAACCGTCGGCAGGCGCTGATTGCACAGGTGTCCCCGGCATGTTGTCAGGCAGTAAAATTAGAATCTGGTCAACTACTTTCCTGCGGTTTTCATCAAACTTGTATACCGGCCAGCGAGAACCTACCATCGTGCCGCTGTAACCTTCAACAAGATTTTTCCTGCGTAAATCTATATAGTTATCATCCATTGAATTCATAATTGCTGTAACCACTGCTTCTGCTGTGGCGGCATTGCCTATTTTGGTTGGGTCGCCGGAAGTATTTGCCGCATCTATCAAATGCTGTAAAGTATATAAATATTTCAGATCGTCTACACCTTCCTTCTGCCATTCCCAATCCAGTACGGGTACTACCCTCGCAATATTGTTCTCAATTATCGGTAAAGACCCGCTCCCTATCCCTGGAACCTGCGAATCCTTATATGAGGTAAGCGTAATACGCCCGGTTTCTGCTGTGCCTTCATCGCCGTTATACATCCAGTCAGATAAATTCTTACACATAGGGTATTTCCAATAAAAAAAACCGTGTGCAATACGCTCCGAGCCTTTGATGTTTTCCGTTGCTCCATAAGCGGTATTTGCAGTATCAGTTATGTGAAATATTCTGCTTACATTATAAAACCAGGGCTGGCATGTCCCGCTGGAATGATAGAGTATTGAAAATGTCGTTGTAGTATTTACCTGGTCCCAGTTCATCAGCCCATGCGATAAACGCCCTGCCAGCACATTGGCCCCATAACTGCTTTTGGACTTGTTTTGTGAATTGAAATCTATCACATGCGTGCTGGGTTTCATTCCCTTTTTTAATAATTCTTCCGCCAACATTATCGCTTTGGGGACTGAATCTGCGGGGACAAACACACACGGTTCGTCCCATACCTGTGCATATAGCGGCGGCCAGTCAGGATGCGCCGCCCATTCGGCTTTACATAAATCTATTTCCTCGTCAAACTTGGCCAAAAATACTGGATTGGGTGTTACTCCATCTCCTTCAAACCACGCATAGTTATCTCCGATTTCCCATTTTGTATGGCTTTGCCAAAAGCTGTGAAAATCTATCGGTGAAGTTTTATCGTACTTTCTCATGTGCGACATCAATAATTCAAGTTTCGTGAATGTGCCTGTCATAGGTTCTGCCAAAACATTATACTGCACACCCCAGGCGCTGTATCCGATTGCAGGGTGCACGGCAAAACCATGGTTTGCTATGTCTTCAAACTGCGCATCGCACATGTCCCAAAATAACGGGTCAGCCTCAGTCATGTACTTGCTCGTAGGCGCTGCCCAGTCAAATCCAAGATGTTTGTTGTTATCACCGTCTTCAAGAGGATCCAGCCTGAATGGCAGAACCTCTACTTTCAACGGAAACGTTGTTACTGCTTCCCCGCCGGTCGGCGCTACAGTAACTGTTGCCTGGTAGGTTCCGTTCTTCGCACTAAGGGGCACTAATATCGTCAGCCAAAACCAGCTGTTTTCGTTTGCGTTGCATGCAAACCCCTGGGGATGGTCATGTTCGGATAATAACGTACGCCCAAGAGTTACATATGTGATTTTCTGACGAACGTTTACTGCCTGATAGCAGACTCTTCTTATCACAACGTTCGTACTGTTTATTATGTCTGTGCCGCTGACTAAATCTGTTACGGAAATTACCACATTCGCCAATGCATTTGAAGGACGGATTACAAAACTTACCGGCTCGGATTCGCCTATTGTTGCAAACGTTGTCAGTCCGTTTGGCAGGTTTGACATCAGTTCCGAAGACAGCAATGCGCCTGTTAAAGGAAGGCGGTCCATGTTATGCCGGCGGTAAACGCTGTATGCACCAAAACCCGCATGCGAAAAAATAATTAATGCAAACATGGAAAGCAAGATTTTTTTCGTATTTTTCATTTTATGTTATGCTCCCTGAACTATTTTACCAAGCCGAATTTACCGGTTCTAATATTTCCCTTGCTGTCTTTTATGTGATAAATGTATATTCCCCTGCCAGATTCAATTCCATCCTTATTTTTTCCGTTCCAGGTAACAAAACCCATGTTCCCCTGGTCTTCTTCCTTAAGGGTCCTTATAAGATCACCGGCAACGTTGTAAATATCAATGATGCACCCGCTGCTCAAGCCTTTAATTTTCAGATTCCCCTGATTTGCTGTCCTTGGATTGTAAGGATTCGGAAAAACCTGCACATGGTCTAAATTTTCTTGTACGACACTAAATAAGCTCAGGAGAGAATAATATCCCAGCGTGTTAATGTCAACCGAAACTTTTTTATTCGGTTTGTCTATAACCTGGGTGGCGGCAGCTTCTACTTCACCTCTGAATTCAAAAGATTTTATTTTCCATCTTGTTTCGGCATCATCCCAACCATATATTCTCAAGCTGTCTTCCTGAATTTCAGTCCCGATAGCCTGGGAAGTATAAGGCATAGTTATTGTGACAGCGCTATTGAGCACGGTATTTGTTTTAACTTCCGGAGAAGCTCCGGTTAAATCAAGGGTCCCAATCTTAAAAGAAATTGTCTCCAAAAGCTGTTTGTAACCGCCCGTTAATGCATAAGCCGGAGGAGTAACTTTTTCAACCACAAAAATAGTACCCGCTGTTAAAGCATTGGCCGGCACATAAACCTCTGCGCCGTTTTCAAATGTTATTGTCGTGGCGGCGGAAGCGCTCACAGACTTTCCCACGTAGACATTGACCGCCGATGTATTGCTTCCTATAGTAGAAGGCGTGGCATTTACAACTATGTCCCCAACATTTATAATCCCCGGTTTTTTCACAATTATGCTGAATCCTTTCTGGCCGTGATCGGCAGGAGCAAATGTATAAATAGGAGGCAGATCGATATCTTGAGCGGTGAAAGCAGTACCATGATAGCTGACTGAAACTGTCCCGGTATAAGTGGTATCCGTTGTGTTGTCAGCATTCTTCATTGTTAAAACAAAGTCCAAATCCTGTGTATTTACAAGGATATAATTATTGACTGGCACAATTGTAAGGGATGTTGCGGTAATGGCAGGAACCAGAACCGCTGTAATAGAAACTGACGCAGAATTTGTTTCAGTATCACTGGACACGGTCAAAGTTACCGTGAAAGTCCCCGTTGAAGAAAATGTGTGGCTTGGATTTGTTGAAATATCTACTGAGCTGCCATCACCAAAATCCCATGAATAACCCAGGGCCAGAGTGCTGTTCTCACCGATAAAATCAACAGTCAATGGAGCATAGCCGCTGGTCTGGCTTGCGAGCAATACTGCCGTCAATTGTCCCGCGGCAACGGGTTGTAAACCGGCAGTAATAGAAATGGATGCTGAAGAAGTTATAACTCCATTACCGACTGTCAGTACTGTAGTAAACGTACCAGTTGAAGAAAATTCATGGACAGGGTTCTGCGCCGTTGAGGTGCTGGTTGCGTCCCCAAAATTCCATAAATAGCTGGTTATTGCGCCGATGCTTCCGCTTCCTGTAAATGTGACAGATAGCGGCGCGTAGCCGCTGGTTTGACTTGCGAGCAGCACTGCACTTAATTGCCCGGGAGCAACTACTGACGTGGTTACGGTAATTGTATACGAGGTATTGTTTGTGGCTCCCCATCTGTCTGTAACAGTAAGTCCTACATTGTAAGTCCCTGTGCTGGCGAATATATGCGCTGGGTTTGTTGTAATTGAAATACCGCCGTCAGCAAAATTCCAGCTATAATTTGTTATGGTACTATTGCCATCCGGATCTGTGCTTGCATCGCCATGAAAAGACACATTTAACGGTGCTGTTCCCGTTGCAACCGAAGCACTTATTACAGCTGTCGGCGCCTGATTAAAATAATATGAGTATGTGTCTGTAATATCCGAAGCCGATATCCCTTTGTTATAAACCCTGACATCATCGATTTTACCTTTGAAAGGAGCGCTGCCGCTGCTGCTGGGTAATCCCCACCACATTCCTATTTTAGGCATCGCGGCGAGCGAAGTAACGGTATACGCGACGGACGAAATTCCAACATTCGAACCTTCCAATGTACCGTTAACATATAGCCTGAGTTGGCTTCCAGTAAATACACCTGCAACATAGTACCAAGTGTTTGATGTAAAAGTATTGCCGGATTCCACATCAACAAATTCCTGGCCGTCTCCGGCGCTGAGCCTGAATTTATTTGAAGCCATTCTGGCCAATTCAAACCCTAATTTATTGCCTGAATTGACTCCGTTTGAAAAAATACCGTAAGTAATGCCGGTATCTTCAAGAAAAACCAGCGCCGAAACTGTAATAGAACTTGAATAATTTATAATGTTGGTAGCAGGAGAGGATGTACCGATAAGCACATAATCATTTAGGCCATCAAAACGCAGCGCACTTCCTAATGAAGTTGCACCTGTTTTGCCTGTAGTCCATGTTGGTGTATCCGATATATAAGCCGTTTTACTATTTCCTGAAGCATCGGACAATGCTGTCGTATTGCCTCCGGAATTCTCGTCAAATTTCCAATGCCCCATCAAACCGTTTGTTGAGGGCACGGCCTCAGTGACTGTAATAACCACTGTATCAGTATCGCTGAGAACGCTATTATCAACAACCGTAAGAATAGCTGTGTATGTTCCTGAAGTTGTATAAACATGGCTGGGATTTTGCTGGGCTGAAACAGCGCTGCCGTCCCCAAAGTTCCAGCTGTAACTTGCGATTGTACCATCAGAATCAGTTCCGGAACCGGTAAAACTTACGGTCAAAGGCGCCCCTCCGGTTAAAGGAGAAGCTGAAGCAGTTGCTACCGGCACTCCGGGCGCACCTGTGTAGCTGTTGTATGCTGCAAGGACTTCCGCATCGCTCAGAGCCTTGCCATAAACTTTAACCTCGTCTATTTTGCCGACAAAGGACGAATTACTTGTAGCCGGCGTACCCCACCAAAGTCCAATTCTCGGTTCGCTGCCGCCGACACTTAAATAAGTAAGTGCGCCTGACAGCGCCACGGCTGATCCGCTGGGTTGGCCGTCTATGTACACTTTCAACTGTGAACCGGTAAATACACCTGTAACATAGTGCCACTCATTCTCAGGAACAGTACCCGCAGAAGCTGCATGGTCCATAGTAGTACCGTTGCCTCCGTAAACATCTATCTCGCCTGTAACAGTTCTTGTTATTGCAAAGCCTCTTGACACACCTGAGTTGTAGCTGTTGGCAAATACAGCCCGAGTGTTGCCTGCAAAATCTCCCGGATAAATCCACGCGGAGACGGTCAACGTATCAGCAAAGTTCAAATTGTTTGCCTGGCCTGTTTGTGTAGAACCTACCCTTATATAATCATCAATTCCGTCAAACTGCAAAGCGCTGCCGGTTTTCCCTCCGCCTACTGACCATACAGCGCCGCCAAGAATATCTCCGTTATGGCCGCCTGCTAAATCTGTCAAGGTTTGCCCGGAACCCTCGTTAAATTGCCAATACCCTGCTATACCGCTGGTGGATAAGACAGTAATTGTAAAAGTATCTATATCAATGCTCCCCATATTGTCAGCAACGGTTAATGTGGAAACATATACTCCTTCCGTTGAAAAAATATGCGTGAAAGCTGTTGCTGTAGCAAGAATTACACTTGCACCATCGCCAAAAGTCCAGGTGTAGGAGGATATGGACCCATCAGTATCAGTGCTTCCAGTAACAGTGTAGCTTACAGCAAACGGTTTAGCCCCCGAATGCACGGAAACCTGCCCGACAGCTGTCGGGCCGATATTACCAAGATTATAATCTGAAGCTATTTCTGATGATACCCTTATATGATCATAAATTTTTACTTCGTCTATTTTCCCATTCCATGGATAGCCGCCACCATAACCCTTGCCAAGTTTTGGTTCGTCCCCATAAGGAGTCGCACTTGCATTTGCACGGTATTTAATTTGTCCGGGAACTATAAAACCGCTTGTGGCTGCTAACAAACCATCGACATAAAGCAGGACATCTGTTCCGTCAGATAAACCAGCTACATGGTGCCATTCGTTCAAAGTATAGGCCTGGGTTGCTGACTGAGCACGGGCTATAGATGTACCAACCCCAACTTCAAAAGCGAAATATCCGGTCTGATTTGTAGTGTTATAGTAAAATCCCATCCATACTCCGCTGCGGGAGTTGTAATGAACGCCTTTTGAATAAATACCATGAAGGCCTGTTGTTACGGTGGAATAAGGCAGACAAAAAGCTTCAATCGTTATACTTGATAAACTTAAATTATTGACAGAAGTACCCAGACGGATAGGATCATCGCCAAGTCCGTCAAAAGCTACACCCCAGCTGCTTCTTCCTACTGTCCAGCTCACAGGTGTTGTTGAGAAAACAGCATTAAAGTTTCCAGCGCTGTCAATAGCAGTCCACGAGCTTACACCTGCATCAAATTTCCAGTTTCCCACAAGTGCGCTGTAGGAATTAATTGATAATCCCGCTAGAGCCATAAATAAAAAAAGGCCGGAACACATAAGTTTTTTTAATTTCATTGTTTTTTACCCCCTGAAACATTAATGCAATTTATTTTCATTTTTATTATTCCTGATTGGATATTTTACTGAAACTTAATGCCGACGGAAACTTGATGAGTGGCCCCGAGATCGCCCGCAGGAATGAATGCGTAATCTATCAGGTACCCTATTTTTTTCGTTTTAGTATCTTCGGTTGAACCTTTGTAGCCGAACCCTGCCGTAAAACTTCCCAGATCATAACCGGATTTGAACCCTGCTCTTACTGAAAAAGCTTTTGACAGAAAATATTCACCGCCGACATTAAATCTGGCAATTTCATCATCTATTACATAATTGGTGTCGGCGCCGAAAGACCATCGCTTTTCTTTATATACAAAACCTGCTTTTGCGTTCATCGGAAGAGGGTCTGTACCCAAAGTCATGCCTACATTTTGCAAATTAAGCCCAATCGTAACCCTTCTTTCTCCGGGAACAATAAAAAATGCACCGGCATCAACCGCAAAACTATTTAATGTTTCCCCATCAATCGCCTGAGTAAGCATTTTTAAGCTGACACCATAACTCATAAGGAGGCTCTTAATGTATTCCCCGTAACCTAGCCCGACGACCATATCGTGCGCTGTATAAGCCAATCCAAGATTATTTGCGGTGTCATAATCGCCGCCACTGGTCTCCAGTGTTTTTTCCATGTCGCCGTAATTCAAATACCCGACATAAAAACCCAATGCGCTTCTGATATTCTTTTCGTCCAATGATTGATCCACCAGCCCTATTGTCTTACAAAAACCCAGATTTAAAGGTTTGACGTATGCCACGCTTTCGTAATTAATCGATTCAAAGTAAGTCATATGAGTAAAACTTATTTCTTTTTCTCTTACATAACCGTATCCTGCAGGGTTCCAGTAACCTGACATGGAGCCTCTGGCTATAGCAGCTGAAGTACCGCCCATACCCGAAGCCGCTGCACCCTGGTCAATTTTTAAGAACGGCAAAGCTGTGCCCCCAATGCCTGCTGTTGCTGTTAATGTTATACAGGTTAATAAAACGACCGAAAAAGCACTTGAAAAGATTAACTTAATTTTTTTCATTTTCACACCCCATTGGTTACAATTTTACCTTTTGCATCCGATATGTATATATACCGGATTTCCTGAAAAGGAAAGGTCATAAATTACCCACATTGTACCAAAAAATACCCTTTCCTCTTTTACCGTCAACACAGTGTTTTCCCTGCACAGGCTTATATTTTACATTATAGGTTATTATTCAATGCTTTTCAATAAAATCTTGGAATTATTGAATTATCATATCCTTTTTAGTATAATTTTCGAAACAACTCAATGCCTGGAGGCATAAATGATAATTATAATGCAGTCCAATTCTACCGACGAAGATTTACAAAAAGTTGTCAACAGAATCAAAGAATTAGGCTATGACGACATTTTGCTTAAAGGCACAAAAAGAAAAGTAATTGCAGCTATCGGCGACGCCCGGGGAAAATTCCAGCTGCAAAGCATTGATTCAATGAGGGGCGTTGAAAAAGTTGTCCCTATCTTAAAAACATATAAACTTGTCGGCAAAGAAGCCAAACCTCAAAAAACTGTAATTAAAGTAGGGGATGTTGAAATCGGCGGGGATAAAATTGTAGTTATGGCAGGACCCTGTTCCATTGAAACCCCTGAAATCGCCCTCGAAATCGGAAGAGCTGTAAAGAAGGCAGGAGCAACCATTTTCAGAGGAGGGGCTTTCAAGCCTCGTTCTTCTCCCTATGCTTTCCAGGGCCTTGGTGAAGAAGGTTTGAAAATTATGGACCAAGTCCGAAGAGAAACCGGACTTTTGCTTGTAACTGAAGTGTTAGAAACCCCGGATATTGAGCTAATAGCAAAATACACGGACATTTTTCAGGTAGGCGCAAGGAATATGCAGAATTTCGCGCTTTTAAAAGCCCTGGGTAAAATCGACAAACCGGTCCTTTTAAAAAGGGGCATGATGTCCACAATTGATGAATGGCTGAATTCAGCTGAATACATATTATCTGAAGGAAACGGTAAGGTAATAATGTGTGAACGCGGTATAAGAACTTTTGAAACAGCTACCAGAAATACGCTTGATTTAAGCGCAGTCCCTATAATCAAAAAATCAAGCCACCTTCCTATTATAGTGGACCCAAGCCACGGAGTAGGTAAATGGAGCCTTGTAAATACCATGTCAAGAGGCGCTATAGCAGTCGGAGCGGACGGGCTGATGATTGAAGTTCATCCAAACCCTGCAGATGCGTATTCGGATGGGTCCCAATCACTGGTTTTCAACAAATTTGAACAATTAATGAAGGATATTGTGCCGTTTGTGCAAGCCGCCGGCAGAAAGATTTGAGATTAGCCTTTCATTCCTGACATCACTATACCTTTTACAAAGAATCTCTGGTTGAAGATGAACACTAAAAGTATAGGTGCCAGAACGATGATCGAGGCAGCCATAAGCAGGTGCCAGCTGGTTAGATAGAGGCCCTGAAAAGCAGACAAACCAATTGGAAGCGTCCTCATTTCCATTGAATCAGTAACTATCAATGGCCACATGAAATTATTCCACGAACCAAGAAATACAAATGTTGACAAAGTTGCAAGCGCGGGTTTAGCCAGCGGCATTATTATTTTCCAGTATATCGTAAAATGATTGCAGCCGTCAATTCTTGCCGCTTCCTCCAGGTCTTTTGGAATGGTAATGAAAAACTGGCGCAGCATGAAAGTACCGTATGCGGTAAACATTGTCGGCAGAATAAGGGCTTTATAAGTATCAATCCAGCCCAGTTTTTTCATAAAAATAAATATAGGTATCATGGTTGCCTGTGATGGAATCATGAGCGTTGCAAGGTATAACATGAAAAATTTATCTCTTCCATGAAAATGCAGCCGGGCAAAACCATAGGCTGCCAGCGAAGAGGTAACAACCTGTCCCATCGTAGTACAAACTGCAACAAAAACACTGTTAAGAAAAAACCTTCCGAAAGGCACAGAATTCCACGCATCGAGGTAATTTCGCCATAAAATGGGTTTCGGGATCCATTGGGGCGGATAAGCTAGAACCAGGTTGGGCTCTTTCAGGGATGTAGACAACATCCATAAAAACGGTAAAACCATAAAAACACCGATAAAAGAAAGAATTATATATAAACCTGTCTTCTTAAGTAATTCCATCAACTTTGCTTTCTGTTTTGCTCTCGTTCTTTCATCCATTTTAGTAGTATTCTCCAGATTTTTTCCCAAGCCGCCATTGTATTAAGGTGAAGACGAACATCATTATGAACAACACCCATGCAATAGACGATGCATAACCCATTTTAAACCACTTATACGCATTATTGTAGATATAATATACTATGGTTGTTGTGGATCCGGCAGGGCCGCCCTCAGTCATTATGTACTGAACACCGAAGGCCTGAAAACCGCCTATTATTCCCATTATAACAATGAAGAAGTTAACAAAGGACAACATTGGAAAGGTAATATGCCGGAACTGTTCCCATTTTGTTGCTCCATCTATCGAAGCCGATTCGTATAATTCCTGCGGTACGCCCTGCAAAGCCGCCAGATAAAGAATCATATTATGCCCGGCGCCGCTCCACACACTCATGATTATCAAAGACGGTTTAGCCCAACCTAATGATGAAAGCCACCTTGGAGGATTTATAACGCCTATATCTCTAAGAAAATTATTCAGAATGCCAAAATCCGGATTATAAACCCATCTCCACAACAGCGATATGGCAACCATTGATGATATTACAGGCATGAAATATATAGTCCTGAAAAAAACGATACCTCTTAACTTGTTGTTTACTAATATTGCAAGAAATAGAGAGAATGCCATTCCGAGCGGGATACCCAGCATAAGGTAAACAGTGTTATAAAGATAATACCAAAAATTTCTATCCTGGAATAAGGTTATAAAGTTATTCAACCCAATAAACACCGGATCACCGATTATATCCCATTCCATAAAGGCCAATCCGAAAGAAACTACGACAGGCATCATGGTAAAAGCCATAAAACCAATTACATTCGGAGCTAAAAAGGCAAAACCGGTGAGCATGTTCCTTAACTCTTTTTTATTTATTGTCATATTCAACGATTATAATAAAATAACCCTCCATTGTCAATTTTAATTTCAAGCCTTTATTTTCTCAAATTCTGCGGATCCGCCGACGGGAATCTCTAAAATAATTTTATCCGTAACAAACATGTTCTTTTCAATAACGGGTTTCAAATAATGGTCGCGTACTGTCATTTTGTATTTAGTTTTTTTATCTATCCTTGCATATATTTCACTAAAACCAGTGCCATTCATCACTGTAATTTTTTTCTTTGCTTTCAGGACAACCTCGCGGGATTCGTTGAGAACGCTGTATAATCCTTCATTTTTGGTTTCTATCTGCCAGACATACAATTCTCCGGTCTGGGGTTCATAATTCCCATTTTTTAAAACATCAAGATGGCTTTTATAAAATTTCAACCAGTTT
>Ga0156457_1044_pt2 | contig 11155 bp, 9 predicted proteins | sample RifOxyA2_FD_111904 | JGI IMG/M metagenome (GOLD analysis project Ga0156457, IMG submission 111904) | Elusimicrobia bacterium RIFOXYA2_FULL_40_6 | reverse complement strand
ACCGTTACCGCTGATATTCCGTTATTGCTGCCGTCTTTTATTGTTCCGCTTATTGCGTATGTAGGCGCCGGGGCAACAACATTCCCTCCGACACAAACCACTCTTTGCGCGGTCCAACCATGCACTTGCGTATCCAAAGTGTTCGATTCTATAATATACGCATAAAGTTTTCCATCGGCCGCTATTAAGTCCATTACGCAGCTTCTATTATTCGATGCGGATAACACTCCTAAATCATAACTAAAAGGAACCGGGGTTGACGAAGGAGTGGATGCTGTTATATCAAACCCGGCAATTCTTAAAGTCAGGTTTACCGTGCTTGAATCTATCCAGGCAATATATGCTTTATTTCCCGCAACTACCATTCTGGATCTTTCAAAATAACCCATAGCTTCATTGGGCTGCAGCGAAGGATAATTTCCTGTTTGGGTAATATTATTTAATTCATAAGACCATTTTATTTTTCGTTGCGTCACATCAAATACCGCAAGTTCCGACGGGCCTAACGGGTTTCGTTCAACGCCGGACCAATTGCCAGAAGTACCGGTACTCATATAGAATGCATTTGCCGCGTAATAAACTATATATTCGGTTCCTCCGGTGCTCACATAGCTGATGTTAGGCCATATGTCCTGACCTCTTCTATTTTTGCCTACGCTTAAATCATAAGTGTTATCTTCCGAAGCTGTCGCGCGTATCAACTGAACGCCGCCGGCTTTTGTAGGTTTCCATGCCATCCACACGCCGGCACCCTGCGCGAGCAGGGCTTTATTTCTGCAAAAACCGTCTATTTCAAGATAGGATTCATGATCCTCGCAACTGAAGGGATGCGTAGGTGTTGAGGCAAGATTAACATACGGAGAATCATGCCTTTTTACAAAACTTACCGAAAGACTTGCTCTCTCCTGTATCCCTATTCCGGTATAACCACCGTTTGTATTCACATCAGAATAACTTACATTGCAACCGACAATATGTAATCCTTGATCAGCTTTACCGTAGGATGGAATCGGGTTGTCAATATAACCTATTGAACCTTCTCCAAAATTGGTATTTTGATCTATGTCCTGCGAAGGGCCGATATAATATATTTTATTTCCGTCGGCTATTACCCCGCCCCACATATGAAATGTACGTGTTTCCCCGTATTCCAACGGCGGGCTGTAATTTGGAGGAGTGATCACATCAGCCGGGCCGGAATATGCCTGATAGGCCCTTAATCCCGTATATTTGTTTACAAGATGATTCCCTACACAACCCAAATGATTGGAACCGCTCGCAGCAACAACAAAATTTCCATCCGTAGAAATATCAAAAAATGCTGTTTCATTTGAAGTGCCTACATAATCCCAGTTTTCCGGAGTTCCTGGCAAAAAAGCAACCGTATTGCGGGTTTTTCCGTCCGAACCCTGGAGAGTAGGGTAGTTTGTGAAAATATCCAGCCAGGCCGCCGTTCCAGTATGCGTCACAGGGCTCATGCCTGATAAAACTTTATATCCGGTGTGGCTGGGCCCATCTCCGCCGTTAGACATAAACAATATTTCCGTTGCAGGATCCCATCCCAACACGCTGAACCCTATTCCTGTGTCATAGGCTTCCATATAATTGCTTCCGGCACCCGAAAACTGAGGCCTGCCGGGCCCTCTTCTTTGATTCGTTGTAATTGAGTTCAAAACAGATCCATCTTCACAATTGAGAACAGTTACATAATTTATTTCGTTGGTTGGAGAGGCATCATTTGAAGCCGCTACAGCCAGTTTATTATTGTAGATTACAATATTCCTTGACGCAAAACCTGATTCAGGATAGCTGTCTTCCGCCATAGACCTGCCGGTAAAACGTTTTTCCCATTTCAAACTTAATGAACCTGCTATAGTGGAAGTGGAGCTGTTCTGGTGGAGGGCGCCTTCGTATTGAGGCCAGTTTTCGGAAAATACTGAAGAACTACAAAAAAATGCACAAAAGCAAGCAGCAAGTAAATATTTGGGTTTTATCATAAAGTTTGGGATAATTATACTGCGTTTATGTTAAGGAGTGTTCAAGATCTTATCAAAATCTTGTCAAGTCTGCGCCCTTTGATTTTAAAAGCGCTAATACGTTTTTATAGAGTATTTTTTCTTTTGATTTTTTTGAAATAAATGCGTTTTTCACTCTTGAAATAACAACCCCGGGGTCATTAACCGTAAAGTCCGAACCGAAAAATATGCGGTCATCGCCAAGTCTTCTTACCATCTCTTCAACATTTCCCATCCTGTCCGCGCCATAACCGCATAAGTCAAGGTAAGTATTTTTATATTTCGATACCAAATTTATCCTGTTATTAATTTCTTTCCTGCTTAACCCCGGATGAGGAAGGACAACTGTCATTGTCGGGAATTTTTTTAAAACATTATCAATTTCATCCTGCTCGGCATGAATACAGACTATCATATCCAGCTCAAGCGCCTTTTCAAATATTTTACTGCATCCGGGCGAATCGTAGCTGTAATCCCCCGCGTAATTGAGCATTTCACCTACCCAGACAACATTATGTTTTTTTCTGTAAAGTTCCATTTCATCAAGCGATTGTTTTAAGTAATCAGGGGTCACAAAAACTGATGGGATAAATCTGCCGGGATATTTTTTTGAAAGATTCAATACGTATTTGTTGCCATTTTTAACATCTTTCGCATTTTTATAGTGCAAATGGACAGAACTGCCGTTTAATATTGCTTTATTGATTCCGCATTTTGTTAAATAACCCAAAAAATCTTTTTCCGATTTAATTATGTCTTTCCACCAGGTTATAAACTCCGGCCCGGCGTGCACGTGGCAGTCGATGATCATTTTTTCCCTTTGTTTTTTTCTTTTTCCAACAGTTCTTCCAGGTTATCAATTTTTATGGTAGCGTCGGGGTCTATGGCAGGTTTTTTTGTCTGGTCTTTGTCTTTATTCTGGCCCTTCTTTTCTTCTTCAGGGTTCATGGGATGTTCTCCTCCTGATTTATTTTGAAACGTTGAAGCGAAAATCCGCGATGTCTCCGTCTTTTACGATATATTCTTTTCCTTCTAATCTGTAGAGCGCGAGTTTTCTGGCTTCGGCTTCCGAGCCGGCTTTTTTTAAATCCTCAAAACTTATCATTTCAGCGCGGATAAACCCGCGTTCTATGTCCGTGTGGATAGCGCCTGCGGCTTTAAGCGCAGGGTCGCCGTTTCTGATTGTCCAGGAATGTACTTCCTGCGGGCCCGCGGTGAGAAATGATATAAGGTTGCCAAAATTGTAGGAAAATTTTATTAGCCGGTTTAATGAGGTTTCCGTCAATGAAAGTGTCTCAAGAAATTCTGCCTTGGATTTTTCATCCAGCTGCTGGACTTCGCTTTCAATTTTTATCGAGATGTTAATGCTTTTTATATCGTTAGCTTTATCGGAAAAATCAAAATTCGTCTGGAGTTTATCTTCATCGCAGTTTACAATTACAAAAATAGGCCTCAAGGTAAGAAAGGAAAGGCTTCTTATTTCTTTCAGCTCGTCAAGGGTTAAATTTACTTTGTTTAAAAACACGCCTTTTTCAAGGTTGTCCTTAAGTTTTACCATCAGGCTCTTTTCTTTTTCTATCTGGGTTGCATTTTTGGTTTTTGACTGTTTTTCAATGCGTTCAATACGGGTTTCCACCATAAAAAGGTCGGCAAAAACCAGCTCATCCTTTATAACATTATAATCCTGCACTATGTCAATTTTATCCAGCGGATGAAATACATTGTCGTCAGTGAATTGCCTTACGACAATAGCGAACATATCAACTTCTTTTGCTTCCAGGAGGGCTTTTGATTTTTCCTGGGACCCTTTTTCTATGGAAGGCAGTAAGTTAAACTCTATTTTTGAATAAGTCTTTTTTTCCGTATTGTAAAATTTTGCCAGGTACTCTATGCGCTCATCGGGTACGTTAACAACGCCGATTTCTTCCTTGCCCTGCTGGTAACCGTCGCGCTTTATGCCTGTTAAAAGCGAAAACAAACTTTTCTTGCCCGCATATTCCAAACCGATAATTCCTACTTTCAATTGAAACCCCTCTTTTTCAATTGTCCCCTTGATAGATTCTGACTGAAAAGTTCATGGTGAACTTAGGAAGAATCTAAGGGACTATTGAGACTCCTCTTAATTAAAACATCGAATATAAAATGATAACAAAAATACTATAATCAGTCAACTGGAAGATTAGGAGAGGTATTGAATATATCCTATTCTACTCTTTTTACCGCTATCTTGCCCGTCTTCTTTTGCCCGTCCGATGTTTTAAGCACGTATAAATATACTCCCTGCGCGATATATTCTCCATTATCGTTTTTGCCATCCCAGCGAATCTCTCCATCTACATAATCTGCACTGCGCAGCTTGCACACAAATTTGCCGGATGTTGTGTATATGCTCAATTCTGTATCTATCGGCGTCCTGGTAAACCTCATTGCCGAACCGCTTGCTCCGCCCCCGCTGCGCTTGTTGATTATAAACGGGTTAGGAAATATTTTTACTGAACTAAAATTTGCAAATACTTCTTTCTTGAAATTTACTACATCTTGAACACCTCTGCCCTGTTCATCCAACAGCCCTATATATGAATCTGCTACTACTATATTGTCAAAATAGGCAGTCTGGATATAGGCGGCAGCTCCTCCATATATTCCTAAACGGATGTCTCTCCATTGACCGGTCTTTGAAAAGTTTACCCCGGTAAATGCTGTCTGCTCTACTCCATCTATCCACCACTGCATCGTACCGTTGGCTGCGCAGGTAGGTACATGTATCTCAAAACAATACCATTTCCCGCCTACTGCTCCGTTTGCATATTTCGTGGTCCACCCAATTCCTTCCTTCAGATAAAACCTTTGGTTTCCTGATGCGTCTTTTGAAGCAGCAAGTTCTACATGATTACCACTGGTTGCACCTGGGGTGATATAAAATAGTCTTGTTAAACCGCTGACGGGTATTGCATCCCAAAAACTTTGAGACAGATACACATAAAATCTTGTATAAATGTTCGGCCTATCCGTTATGCTTTTCCTTAACATTACTTCGGAATTAGCCGCATCGTTATCATACGCCCTGAGCGAACAATTGCCAAGCATTGGGAATATTGTGCTTGCACTTATTGAGTTGATACTGCCCCAGCATCTCTTTTCTGTCCACTGGCCTATTGCTCCTTCCCAGCTTTCAAAATCATCACTGAATTGCACATCGACCAGTGGTGTTCCTACAAAATCCTGAGCTGTCTGGTTTGCGTTTAAACCTGTAAACGTCCTGTTTGTTGGATTAAATGTATATCCTGTTTTTGTCGGGATTACTGTGTAATTGCCCGTTGCTAAACCTGTAAATGAGTATGTGCCGTTTGCAGGTGTTGTCTGGTTCCCGCTTCCTGATCCGCTTAATGTTACTGTTACACCGGCCATTCCCACTGAACCTGCATCCTTTATTGTTCCGCTGATTGTATAATAAGTTGGGCCTGTTCCTATGTATTCATAGGCGCCCATATCCCAACTTGCACCCTGCGGCCTTGAGGTACCTATTCTGTCTATAGTGAAATAAGCACTTAATGAAGTTCCTGCATTTACTACTGGGTCCCCTGAACTATCAGGCCTGTATGCTGAATTCAAGGATGGATCTACATTCTTGCCATTACCATCAAAATGTAAGGTATTTTGCCAGTAACTCCAGGTCCTGTAACTGCCTCCATACCTTAATAAACTACCAGCGCCACCATAAATACAATTGTAATTTGAAATGCTGAAGGTCACATTACCATCACAATAAATGCCGGCTGTGTTATTTGCTATAAGGTTATTCTTCAGTTCTATAGAAATACTCTTCCCGCTGTAAGCTTTGGCACTTATACCTCCGGCATTACCAACAATAGTATTATTCCAAATCTTAACACCTGTAACACTTCCATCATTAGCAGTGAAAGAAATACCTTCACCCTGGCATTTGTAAATGAGATTATTATAAATCAAGAGGGAAGTAATATTCTTTCCATTACCTTGTGCATCTCCATCACCAGATGCATATATGCCCTTGCCCCAACCCGGATCACCGGTAGTCTTCTTAACTGCATTATAAAAAGTATTATTATAAACCTGGCAATTGTTAGCTTGTATCACAACACCGCAATTACCATAGTTAGTGGGACGTGTAGGAGGCAGGGTTTGATAATGAGTATTATTTCTGACTATAGCCCCGAAACATCCCGGTTTTATATCAATATCTCCTTCACCAGTAAGCCCTGAATCAACTATCGTATTGCTATCAATAATTATCCCGGTAATTGTATCAGACATATAATTGTAATGGCCCATATAAATACTTTCTGATTTTGTGTTTTTAATAGTGCAATTTTTTACAGTAACATCATGACAACCTGCTTCAGCAAATCCAAACCAAACTCCGTGATTATTTGCTGGTGTATCAACATAACAGTTATCAACAGTTATATGATGAATATTTGTTGTTGGGTTAGCTGCTCCCAATTGGATAGCACCCCATTTTGGTTTATATACCAATAAACCCTTTATAGTGATATAACATTTCCCATTAGCCATGGTAATAGATCCACCTTCCCCCCCAGAATTAGTAAATTTAGCTCTGTTGCCGGGCACTGTTTCCGATTGCCATGAGGCAGTACCGCTATTAACCAAATTGTATTTAGAATTACCGTCAATAGTTAAAGTCGCAGTTGAAGTACCTGAGGAATTTATAACAAAATCGCCTGTACTACTCCAGGTATCACGGCTTGAACAGATAATAGTGACATTTTGAGTTTTCAATGAATTCGTTATAGTATTCCAGTTGATGTTACTCCAGGCTTTCCAGGGACTTGCTGCTGTCCCGGAACCGCTTGAGGTACGAGATGCATCTAGGTAATAATAAACATCACCATTTGATACCGCCGCCAATAAAAACAAACTAAAAAATAAAAGCGCTACCCTTTTCATACATCCTCCCCCTTTCTTTCTACTTTCTGTATAAAAAAATGCAATAAAAAAAGCCGAGTTCTACCCTTGTAAAAGTTTATCTGAAAATAAGATTAAAACCTTTGGTAACTCGGCTGACATGGATAAATAAGTGCATTATCGATAACTGGCTGGCATAGGATTTACTTACCTTTAGCTCCGTAGCTTTGCGTGATATGGTTTTCACCAAATCTTGCCTTTTCGGGTCTTCAAACGTGAAAGATCATAATTAACTTCGTTTTTTGTAAAACGTTTTTCTTTACATTAGTATAACTGGTTTTTTGAAAAATTCAAGGGTTTTCTATAAAAAATTTCAGGCGGGCATTATTTTCCGTCGCGGTTACTTAATCTGCTTGCAGGATTCTCTGATCGCAATATCATAAGGCAATACTATTTTAACAGGTTTCATTTCGGGGTTACTGATCCTTTCTATAAGCCTGCGGATCACCGTTTTACTGATTTCTTTTACATCATATGTAAGCGTAGTTATTACAGGATAAACATTGTCCATTAATATCTCACTGCCCATTGTTACTATTGAAATATCGTCAGGAATCTGCAGGCCTTTTTCTTTAATTGCCTCAATAATTCCGCCGCACGATTCTGCTGTTTCCACAAATACAGCCGTAGGAAGAGGTTTTGCTTTATCCAGGAGGTTTTTCATTAGTTTATAACTTATCTCATTCGCTACAGTTGTACCGGCACTTGGGTCAGTTGAGTCATGTTCAACATACCCTTCAATAAGACTTTCGTCGCTTTCAAGGTTAAAATCCCTTACAGCATCTTTATATGCTCTCAGCCTGATTGAATCCTTCTGTTTTTCCCTATAATATACGAGGTCAGCTATTGTTCCTATTCTTTTATGCCCTAATTTCGCCAAATATTTAACTGCATCATATGCTGCATTGTAATCATCAAACTTTATACAATCAACATCATTTTCGGTCCCTAAAGATTCACCTATGGAGATAATATTCTTTATTCTGCTTCTCACCTGATCATATATCCCCTCAAGCTGTGAAGAAATTACTATCAAACCATCTATATTCCTGCTATTAACAACCTTATTAAACAGCTGGGGATTTTCAGATAATTCATCACATCTGTAATAAAAGTATAAATGGTAACCGCTATTCCTGATTTCCCTATCCAGGCTTTCTATCAACTCCGAATGGTCTTTTGAACCATATTTATTATAATCCTTGTATACGATCAGGCCAAAATTGTATGTTAACTGTTTATCTATATTTTTTTTTATTCCTTTTTTTAAACGCTGGGCAAATTCATTGGGTATGTATCCCAGTTCTTGAATGATTTTCAATACCCTCTCCTTGGTTCCCGAATTTACCTTTCCTTTATCATGAATAACGTTTGAAACTGTGCTTATTGACACTTTTGCATGCTTTGCCACATCTACTATCTTTACATCTTTCTTTTCATATTCTTTCATGTTAATGCACCCGAATCCTTTTTACCACAGTAATTACATGTTAATTATATACAAATCTTTATAATGTGTCAAAAAAACCTTTTTTCTAAAACAATTTGTTTTTTTTGATGGTTATATTCAGAAGCTGCTTTAAGGTGAGAGCGTTCTTTATTGCGCTTCCGGCATGGCAATTATTGAACATAATGTAGATATTCTGTGCGGCTTGAGCCATTTTATCCACTTCAGGAACAAAACTTTTCAGTTCCACGTCTGAATACAAATAATCATACCTTTCGGACAGTTTCGCGTTAAACCAATTCTTATTTCTGCCATGAAGGCGCAGATAAGCCGGATCCGTGGTAACCTCATTCATAAAAGGCATCAATCTTTCCAGTTTTGGTTCGTCAACTATACAAAAACCTATTTTATTTTCCCGTAAAAACTTAAATGTTGCTTCCCGCGCCCAGGCCCGGTTGCGAAATTCTATAATAAACGGCGCGTCTTTGAATTTGTTTTTACAAGTTAAAATATATTCTTTCGATTTTTCTGAAGGTTCGAAGAATACCGGAAACTGCAACAATATACCACCAAGCTTTCCGGCATCTTTAAGCGGTTGAATGGAAAAGTTAAACCTGTCAATGTCTTCCAGGGCTTTTTTGAGCGGGGGCTTGGCAGTTCCAAGACGGTCATCAAACGGGTCATGAGTGAAACCCTTGAAACCCTTTACAATAAATTCAAAATCAGGACTGGTTTTCTCCTGCATACTTTGAAAAGCTTTTGCCGAAACCAGCGTGTAGTAGGTGGAATTTATTTCAACACAGTCAAAACCCAGTTCTTCCTCGTAATATTTGAGCGTATCTTTTTGCGGAAGGGCTTTAGGATAGACAATCCCGCGCCAATCAGGAAAAGAAAAACCGGAAGTACCAACTTTTATATTATTCATTTTATCAGCCGTTTGCTCATTATTCCGCACCTTTCTAATATACCAAATTTTTCCGCAATAATTAAGGAAGACGGTTTAACGGTAAACTCCCCGTATTTTGAATTTATTTCATCAATAGTATTTGTTATCACGGCCTGCCTGCGCATTTTATCAATCAAATATTGCTGGCCGTCATCGGCGACAAGATTGGAAATGCTCACGCCAACCAGCCGGACCGCTTTTTCAAACTTGAATTTTTCGTTAAAGAGCGCAAATGCGGTATCATAAATCTTTTTCCCGGTTTTTATGTATTCACCCAAACTTTTTTGCCTGCCGAAAGTCTCAAAATCCGAGTATCTTATAACTAAAGACACTGTTTTGCCAACCATTTTATACTGCCTCAGGCGCACGCTCACTTTTTCCGAAAGCATAAGCAGATACGATTTGACTACATCCAAATCCCAGGTATCCTGCGTGAGCGTATGCGTATGTCCGACGGATTTTACAACGTCATGCGCATCATATTTTTTTACCGGGCTATGGTCAATGCCCTGTCCCATCTGCTTCAACGCGTATCCTATAAACCCGAAATGGTGCGTGAGAAGGTTTATGGAAGCGGATCCCAGCTGTTTTGCTGTTTTTATCCCGAGATAATTCAGTTTTTCCTGCAGGTGCCTGCCGATTCCGCAGAGGTCTTCTATTGGAAGGGTTTCGAGCACTTTATCTTTGTCTTCTTCCCTTATTATAGTGAGGCCGTCGGGTTTTTTCATATCGCTGGCAAGTTTAGCCAACAGTTTGTTCGGCGCAATGCCAACCGAACACCTTAAACCCAGTTCATTTTTTATGCGAACCTTGATCTGCAATGCGATTGATTCGGCATTGGCGTGGAATTTAATTATATCGCTTACATCCATAAAACATTCATCAATGGAAAATACTTCCACATTATCGGTAAAATCCAGCATGATTTTCTGGATTTTTAGCGAAATATCTATATATTTGTCCAGGTTGCCCGCAACTAGTATGAGGTTTGGGCAGAGAGCTTTTGCCTCGGGTATGGTCATTACGGTTTTAACGCCCAGGGCGCGCGCTTCATATGATGCCGTGGTGATTATGGTCCGCGGGTATTTGCTGCCCTTGGCAATCTCTCCGCAGACGGCCATTGGTTTTCCGCGAAGCGCGGGATTGCATGCCTGCTCCACCGACGCAAAAAATGCGTTCATATCAATATGCAAAATTGTTTTGTCCATATATTTTAAATTTACAATTTACAATTTATAATTTTATTCCGATTTATCAAGGTTCCATTTCAAAGTTTTCTGGTTGTAGCTGATTTCAAAAAGGGTGGAGCCGTCGGTAACCGAGAAATGCAGGATATCATCTTCGCCGGTTTTTGTATGCCAGGTATAGGTAACTTCCGAAATAGCGTGCTTGCGGCCGTTGCGGACAAACCACTTCGGCTTGATTTTATTGTCGTCAAAAACAGCGGCAACCTTGATTTTTTCGTTGATGGATACGCTCATGAGATGAGGTCTACTTTTTATATTTTCTGAAAACTGCGATTACTTTGCCGAGGATTGCCACATCTTTGCTGATTATCGGTTGGTACTTGGGATTAGCCGGTTCCAGTCTTATGCCCTGCAGGGTGAAATAGAATTTTTTTATCAGCGCTTCGTTATCAATAAGCGCCACCACAACACTGCCGTCGGATGCTACCTGCTGCTTGCGCACAAAAGCGATATCCCCTTCAAAAATGCCTTCATCCTTCATGCTGTCGCCTTTTACTTTCAGAGCAAACAAATCATCCGACTTATCAAACATATT
>Ga0156457_1057_pt2 | contig 11210 bp, 5 predicted proteins | sample RifOxyA2_FD_111904 | JGI IMG/M metagenome (GOLD analysis project Ga0156457, IMG submission 111904) | Elusimicrobia bacterium RIFOXYA2_FULL_40_6 | reverse complement strand
ACGGACCTGAAAACCACAACAACAGACGGCACAATTACAATAACAGCTGCGGTAAATGGGCTGACTGTTGGGACAATCACTGTAAAAACCGTACCCGCTCCGGTAAGAGTGGTATTAAATGCAAGTTCAGACAACGTCTCTGCCGATGGAACAAGCATGGTAACTATCACGGGTCACCTTAAGGATGCTGATGGCGAAACAGTATCGCTTGCAACAGGGACGTTTATTTTTAGTGTTGATAAGACCTTTATTGCCCAAACATGTATTGTTGAAGGGGATAACGCAGCCTGTAGGGATGTTGTTGAAAATGGTGTAACATATATCAATTTAAAGTCGGTTGGAAGATTTTCGGGGAGAGTTGTTCTCACAGCGAGTGCAGAGGGTATGGAATCAGGTTCTGTTACAGTTGATTTTCTGCCAACAGTTGATGAAATGCAATTAGTGAAACCTTATCCGAATCCGTTTATTGTCAGCAAAACCGGAGGCGGCGGAGCGGCAAATCTTTTGAGGTTCAACAAAGTGCCTTCAAGCTCTGTAATGAGGATATATACATTGTCCGGGAAATTGGTGGCAGCTTTAAGTGAAGTTGACAGGGAAATTCAATGGGATGGCAAAAATTCCGGCGGTGATTATATTGCACAAGGAGTTTATATATATGCTGTAAAAGACCAGTCAGGAAACAAAAAAACCGGCAAAATTGCTGTTAAAAGAATAGATTAATAAAAATTCTATTGACAAAACAGCATTTTGCGTATATACTATAATTGGAAGAAGTAGAAGAAGTAGAATTAACACCGAATGCAGGCGATAAAATTAGGAGGCAAGGCAGGTGAAAAAGTTTACCAAAACATTGCTGTTTTTGTTAATTTGCTCAGTAATTACACCGTATGTTTATGCTGATTTCGGCGATACGAATGTTACAAAGTGGAAAGATAATAAATTCGGAAGTATAAGCCTGGCTTTTGACGACTCAATATTTACGCACGTAGACTACGTAATGCCTGAGCTGATAAAAAGAGGTTTCGTGGGTTCGTTTTGGATTAATCCCGGTGCAAAAGATTATTGTCATGATGTTTACAGCTGGGAGTGTGTTGCAGTAAGCTCCGGTATGGAATTATGCGACCATTCATTTCATCACTATGGTTGTGAAAGCAATGAAGAAGCCGATTATGAAATCGGGGAAACCCAGCGGCATATTTGGACCCTCAGGCCTCCTAACGCCAGTAAGTTTTCTCTATTTCTCGGCGGTGGCGCTACTTCGTGGGATTACAATAATCATGCTGAAATAGCCGCGAAGTATTTCATATATTCAGGCAGAGGTACCGGGTACGTTGATGGCAGCGGAACCAATGCTACTGTTGCCAGCCTGAAAGCGCACGTTAATACGGCTGTGAATACTTCTTCCCAGGTGGTAATAGGATTTCATGGAGTAGGGCCGAACGGCGAGAATCTTCCGCAGGCAGAAAATACAGCTTTTGTTGAAATGCTGGATGAAATGGTTACCTATAAAGACAATCTATGGGTGGGCACCTGCGGTGATGTATACAAGTATATTCTGGAACGCAATTCATTGACAATTTCGACCAGTTCTTCAGGAGGAAATCTTGTCCTAACCCTGACATCTGGTGTTGATCCGGTTTTATACGATTTCCCTTTGACTTTAATCAGCACAGTTTCTTCCAGTTGGAATTTTTGCCTTGTAACGCAGGGAGAAAGAAAAAAAACCTACGCGGTAACTTCCGGCGTAGTTATGTATGAAGCAATCCCCGGGTGGGGCGATGTTGTGATTTCGCAGGCTTCCGCTCTTGATGCAACAGCTCCTGCGCAGTTAAGTTCTGTTTATGACGGAACAATAACAGGGTCAGATATAGATACCACGGCGGAGCTTCATCAATTATCAGCTAATTGGACGGCTGGTGATGATGTAGAAACCGGTATTAAAAGGTACTGGTACGGAATAGGAACTGCAGCCGGTGAAAGAAATATTCTGGATTGGATAGATAACGGCACTCAGACTTTTGTGACTGCAACAAGAACAAACCTTTCCTTAATAAGGGGAGTCACATATTACTTTACAGTAAGAGCGGAAAATGGACAGGGTCTATTCTCGGAACCTGCTAATTCAGATGGCCAGTGTGTAGACACAAATCCGAGCTATATAAGCTGGTACGAAGATTTTGAATCAGGTTCTTTGAGCAAATGGGATAGCAACGGAGTTTTCAGCGGAAATAATACCATATCCATTTCCAACGAAGCCGCACATTCAGGAAACAGCGGATTGAAATTTCATCTGGGAGATGCAAGCGCAATCGGGCTAACAAAAAGCAATATCAGTTCAGTAAGCGATAACTATTTCAAATTTTATTTTAAGTTAAGCTCAAGTTTCAATATGGATGAATATCCGACGTCAGGTGTCAGCGACGGCTCAGTACCCGGCAAAGAATGCACAATAATTAACTTTAGTAACGCTGCCTGGGAAACCATCGCGAGTGTCAATATTTATTACTCAACAAATTCTTATAACATATATGTGTACGGAAATTGGACTAACTCATTCACCAATGGTGCTAAAGATTATGGTCTGCCCACATATCCCAGCAACTGGATAGAAGGTTTTGGTTATGCTCCAACAAGGCAATTTGTTAATTCAGGCCGCCTGGCATTCACTAAGGGGGATTGGCATTCTCTGGATATTCGCTTGAAGGCTGACGGCAGCAGAGGCGGAATAGAAATCTGGCTAGATGGCATGAGGATAGATTCGTACCTTTATAACAATACAACAAAGTATGCTGTAAAACATCTGTCTCTTGCGATTGATAGCGCCCAGATTGCCAGGGCCAATGCAGCCGGCGATATTTATTTTGACGACATAGATTTATCAGACAGCTACCTTCCTTCCTTTGTGGCAGGCTCTTATCAGGCTCCCGTTGCGCCTGTGCTGGTACCTCCTTCAGATAACCCTTTTGTTTACACAAGGGTTCATGCAAATCCCCTTACAATGACAGCGGGAAAAACAATGAAATTTTCAAAACTTCCGGCAAATGCAGTAATAAGAATATATACCCTGGCAGGGAAATTTGTATATCAGAAAGATTCCGCCAACGGCGAGGTTTCCTGGGACGGCAAAAATGATAAGGGTGACCAGATTGCCCAGGGAGTATACATGTATACATTAAAAACCCCGGATGGTCATAAGAAAACGGGGAAGATAGCGGTAAAAAAAGGAGACTAAATCATGTTGAAAGCAAAAAAGTTGTTGATGCTGGCAGTTGCATCAGTTGTGGCGGTTGCGTTTATATTAAGCGGTTGCAGCAAAGCCAAGACCCGAAAGATAGTTTTGAAGTACGAAAATGGTGAATCTACGGTCACACAGATCAAGATAATGAAGCAAATCTGTGATGAATTCATGGCAGAAAACCCGGACGTACAGATAAACCTCACTTATGCTACAACCAAAGAAAAAATCATTACCGAGATGGCAGGTGACGTATGCCCGGACATTTTTTTCTGGTGGGATGGTGTAGCAGATCTTGTCAACAAAGATGGCCTGCTTCCCCTGAATGAATATATAAAGAAAAACAATATCGATAAAAGCCAGTATTTTAAATGCCTGATGGATTACTATACTTTCAAAGGGGAATTATATGCAATGCCACTGCAGTTAAACACCTGGTGCCTGGCATACAACAAAACTATGTTTGATAAAGAAAAGCTTCCGTACCCAACAGACAAGTGGACCTGGAAGGATTATTATGAATCAGCAAAAAAGTTTTGCAAGGATACCAATGGCGACGGCATAAGGGACCAGTTTGGTTCAACTGCAGGCAATACCGAAATGTGGATTTATGTAAATGGCGGCAAAATTGTTGATTTTGACAAGAAGAAATGTGTGATAGACAGTAAACCAGCCCGGGAGGCTCTTGAATACCTTGTGAAATTTAGAAAAGACTGCGCTCCTTCAAGAGCGGAAGCATCATCCTTCTCAGATAACAAGATGGAAATTTCCCCGTTTCTTACGGGAAAAATTGCCATGCAGATTACTCCGGCGTGGATGGTTTCCGCATTTGCTTCCAAGAAGGACCTTAAATGGGATGTGGTTCCGCTTCCGGTTCCCCCTAACGGAAAAAGAGTTGGTGTTTTCGGTGAGGGTAGCATGTGTATTTCAAAGAAAACAAAATATCCGGATGAAGCGTTCAAGTTTGTTGCGTTTTATTGCGGTAAAAGAGGCATGCAGCTTTTTGGCGAAGGGAAAAACGGGATTCCCGCATTAAAAGAAGTTGCGAAAACCGTTTTTACTACGCCTCCTCCGGAAAGTTTGAAGTACTATATTGATGCAGCAGAATTAGCCACAGTGCCTATTGCACCCAAAGTTGAAAGTTATACAAAATATTTTCAGCCCTATGAAAAAAACAACGAATTGCTTTTCCTGGGCAATATGAACGTAGACCAGTGTGTTAAACTTATTACCAAAGATACAGACGCATTGCTTAAAGACGTTAAATAGGAACCATGCAAATAGTTTAGATGAGATTAGTAAAATTTATCGCACTCAGCTGCGTTATTTTATTTTTATCGGCCCGCTTTATTCAGGCTATTGAATATTATGTAGACCCTGCCTACAACGGCTCTATAAAAGACGGTTCAGCCGCACATCCCTGGAAAACACTCGGCAGCGGCCAGTGGACGATAATAAACAATAACCTGCTTACCCAGTCAGTCACGGTCTATTTCAGTGCCTGTGCCGCCGGTTCAGATACACACGAAGATTATGGAACTTATCTCCAGATTTATAGAACAGCAAACACTTCCTATCGGCTTGTGCTTGACGGTATAAGTAAATACAATACCGATGATGCCAACCCTTCCTGGGCAGTAAACACCAGCGGAAAAAGGCTTTTTGTTCACGGCGATTTTGGTGTTTTTGCCAGCTCTCCTAAAAAAAATTATGTCACTATTCGCGGATTTGAATGCATGTGGACCAAATGGAAAGGAATTGGCTATTGGGGCGGTGACCATGTAATTATTGAAGATTGTGTGGTTTATGGCGACCCGATTAATACGCCTACGGACGGCCCGGGAATCTATTTTGATTACGCCTACAAAGAAGACAATCCTTCCCAGGGTAATTTTGGCTGCACGGACATAATAATTAGAAACAACCTCATTCACGATACGCAGGGCGAACCAATATATTTCGGCGGAAACGGCAACAACGGGCCCATGAGCAGCCATCACAGCAATGTTTTGATTGAGGGGAATACAGTCTATAATGCTGCTTTGTACGGCGGAGAGGGCGATGGGATCGATGTTAAAGATGAGGTGACTAACCTGACAATCAGGGGAAATGTTTCCTACAATAACCCGGGCAGCGGCATAACTACATGCTCGCCGGCCATTATTGAAAATAACCTATGTTACGGCAACGAAATTGGTATTGCCTTTGGCAATTTCTGGGGCTCCGGTGTTGACGGGACTGTTTGCAGGAACAACATTACTTACAATAACCGCAATGTCGGCTACAACAGCGGCAATGCCGGAATAAAGCCCGGCGGCGGGATTGATTTTCACGTCAATGACGTTTCCATATACAATAATACATGTTATGATGAAACCCGCGGGATTATTATGAGCCTGGTGGACAATTCTGACGTATCAAACAATATTATATACAATTGCAGCATATACGGGATTGACAACCAGCATACAATTTCCTGTGTTTACTATAACAATAATGTTTATGGAAGCGCTTCTGGAAACTATAAAGATATGATTGATCCAACCGGTTCTAATGGAAACATTTCGCAGGACCCACTGTTTATAAACGCTCCCTCAAAAAATTTTAAACTGCAGCCGGGGTCGCCCTGTATAAATAACGGGAAAACTCTTGCAGGCGTAACAAACGATTTTGACCGCAACACAAGGCCGAACGGTTCGGGGTACGAAATAGGCGCCTACGAATATATTTTTTCGACTGATGCCACTCCTCCCGAAGACGTAGTCCAGGTTCGTGATGGTGATTCAGGAGCAGACATGAGTTCAGCAACTGTGCTTACACGGCTTTCGGCAAATTGGGATGCAAGCACTGACTCTGAAACGGGAATTTCAAAATATTATTACGCTATCGGTACTTTTCCAGGCGTCTCGGATATATCCGCTTGGACGGATGTCGGGTTAAGCACTTATGTAACAAAAACCGGTTTGTCACTTTCCATAGGCACAACATATTATTTCAGCGTAAAAGCTGAAAACGGGTGGGGCCTTCAAAGCAGCACGACGGTTTCCAATGGGCAGGTTGTGGTTCTGCCCCTGGGGTATGTATATTTTGAAGACGGTTTTGAAACAGGAAATTTAAGTAAGTGGAATGGCCAGTCCAGTGAAACCGGATGCTCGGTCGCCGCAGACAATACTGTAACTGAAGCCGGCAGTTATGCTTTGAAAGCCAATGATACTTCTGTTGCAAACGGCAGGACTTATGCATACAGGAATATAGATTTAAACGCATTTTATGCCAGATTTTATTTTTATCTTCCTTCGGGATATTTAAGCGTTAATGACGAAAAAATGTTTATAAGCGCAATCAATGGCAGCAATAATGAGGTTCAATTCGATTTGAGAAATACGGCCGGAAGCCTGTTCAGGGTCCATTCAACCGTTGACTGGACAAACAGTGATTCCACAACAACGCCCGTAGAACAAAATTGGTATAGTGTTGAAATTTACTTCCCGCCGGCAAGCGCTGGATCTGAAGTTAAGTGGTGGCTCGACGGCATAGAACAACCTTCATTTGTAACTAATCTTGCAGGAAACGGCAACTGGAGTCAGGTCAGGTTCGGTTTTGCAGATAAAGGAGGTAATACTTCTATTCTTTCGGTATATTTGGATGAAATGGTTTTAGCAAACGATTATATAGGTCCGATTATAGTTGACGCAAGCCCTCCCTCAAACAGCGTGGCGGTCAGGGACGGGCTGACGACGGCTGATATATCCTTCACTACAGTAACAGCTCAATTATCTGCCAATTGGGATGCGTCCACAGATTCAGAATCAGGAATTTTGGAATATCTATATGCCATCGGAACTTTTCAGGGCGGTTTTAATACAACCGGCTGGACAGCCAACGGTGTTAATACATCGGTAATAAAAAATGTTGCCCTTTCTGTAGGAACTACGTATTATTTTTCCGTAAAAGCCCGCAATGGCGCAGGTTTGTTTAACACTGCCGTTAATTCAAATGGCCAGTGTGTTTATGCTGTTCAATCCAGCACGGTAGATGCAACGCCTCCGTCAAATATTTCTACAGTCAGGGATGGCGCAAATTTATCTGCTGATCTAAGTTTTACAACTGATACAACAAAGCTTTCGGCAAATTGGACCGGGTCAACAGACATGGAATCCGGAATAAAGCGGTACTGGTATGGCATCGGTTCTGTTCAAGGAAGCTGGGATATTGTAAATTGGTCATCCACAACTTTTACAGCAATATCCAGGACAGGGCTGAGTTTGTCCGCAGGTACAACATATTATTTCAGTGTAAAGGCTGAAAATTATTATGGCTTGCAGAGCGCGGCAGCATATTCCAATGGCCAATATGTTTTAGGAGTTGCAACGCCAAGCATTATCGCAAATATCCGTGACGGAGTCGGCCCGGACCTGTGTTATACATATGCAACAGATGAGTTGTCAGCAAACTGGGACTCTGTGTCAGACTCGGCCGGTTATTTATATGCAATAGGAGTTACTTCAGGAACAGCAGATTTTGTCAGCTGGACTGATGTTGGCGAAAGCACTTATGTAACGAGACGCAGCTTGGGCTTGACACTGGGCACAACTTACTATTTTGCCGTAAAAGGCATAAATGTTTTAGGTACACTGGGCCCTGCAAATTGTTCAAACGGGCAGTATATAAAAAATATCAGCGAAATTACCGCAGGAGAAGACATTACCCCGCCCTCGGCTATAAATGAGGTAAGAGACGGGCTGGTAGTTGATATTGATTCAGTTACCGCAAATACATCGGAGTTATCTGCAAATTGGGGACCCGGGTCAAGCGACCCCGAATCAGGTGTTAAAAGATACTGGTATGCAATTGGAACGTCGCCCGGTGCAACCGACACAGTCAGTTGGTCGGATAACGGGTTGGCAAGCCAGGTTATCTGCTACGGATTAACGTTAGTAGAAGGAACTTCATATTTTTTCAGCGTCAAAGCGGAGAATTGGGCGCTTTTAGAAAACAATTGGACAAGTTCAGATGGTGTTATCTGCGATACCGGCCTTTTAACTCCAGTCGTTTTAACAGGGCCGGTGTTGTTTGGGCCGAATCCTTTACGTACAGGCCATGGGAATATGCTCATATTTAAGAATATCCGTCAGGAAAGTATGATTGGAATTTATACTATTTCGGGAAAATTAGTTTGTGTCAATGTATCGGACGCTTCAGATGAAATCTGTTGGGATGGTAAAAACGCCGAAGGGAAATACGTCGCGCAGGGAATATATATTTACAGAATAAAAGACAGTGAAGGGAATACGAAAACAGGTAAAATTGCTGTTAAAAAAGGATTTTGATGGAAAACAAAATATTGTTTCTGTTCTTACTGCTAATGATTGTTGCAGGACATGTTAAAGCTCAGGAATCGGTGGATTTGTCAACGCCTGCAGTTGAAAAATCCGCCGAACCGGTCATTGAGCAGATTGTTGAGCCCGTGCAAGTCATATCGACAAGTACAGTTACATCTGAAATTCCCGAACCTGTTGTCCTTCATGAAACGAGTACAGATACCTACACGGAAGATGAACTTGATCTGATTTTTCTCGAAGAGGAAAATGCTCAGGGAAATCAATTTCCGGAAGAATCCGAAATAAAGGAAGTTGATTATATTTTTGGGGTTTTGAACGGGTATAATTATTTTTCAATTGCCTATCCGGGTGTTTCATTCTTCCAGTTTAAGCATGGGGGTTCCGATTTTGCCGGGAAAATAAATCAGATGGGAACCCTGGATTTTGAAGGCAATACTTCCATTTATATTGCCAAAAAAATTAGCAGGGCAGTGTTTTTCGGGATTGAAAGCTATCAGTTAGAAGGAAATACCCAGCTTTACCAATTCGATTCTAAAACAAATGATTTTAACGCGGAAATTACGGGTAATTGTAATATAAAACTGAACGCAACCTTATTGGATTTTATTTTTCACGATGAAAGTTCGTATTTATGGTATATCTTTAGTTTCGGAAATTTTAGTGCGAGTAATAATACGCAATTAACCATTGATGTGACACCAAATGGAACAAGTTCGCGCTCTGTAACTGTTTACAACGATGAAACTCATTCTTCGGGCGCCGGATATGGGTTGTCGCTGGGGGTAAGAACAGAAATTCCCTTGAATGATAATGTTTCAGTTATTTTAGGGATAATCGGCCTTTATACGGATACAATAAATTTAAAAGATCCTGAAACTGGTTTTGCCGATGAAATATATTTTCGCGGAGCCGGAGCAAATGTCGGTTTAGTGTTAAAATTCTAAATGAGAAAATTCTCTCCGTTTTTTTTCCTCCTTTTTTTAACAACCCTGTTGTTAATAAACTTGCCTTTAAAAGCCATAGAATTATTTTCTGATGATTTTGAAAGCTGGGCTTCCAGGCGCGGCGATTGGGATTCTTCTTACCGTTCCGGAGGATGTTTTATCAGTACGACGACAAAAAGGTCAGCGTATGGAAATAATTCTCTGGAGGCAAGAGATAATAGTGCCAACGAAAGTTATGCAGTCCTGGAAAAAAGTGTTGAAGTAAGTTCATTTGCTTATACGAGATTTTATGTTTATTTGTCTTCAAACAATTTTTGGGATAATATAAATTCCGGCCAGACAAGGCAAATATTTGATTTTTCTTACGGGTATATGATTGATTCTGGTTTTTGCATTTCTGCCGGAAAAGATACTCTTGGAAACAAAATAGTCTGTGCTCATGACTGGTCCTACTCAAAAACCTCTGATTTTTCAGTAATTTCTGATACTGTCTGGGTCTGCCTGGAAATACGCTCTCCTGTACTAATTAGTACCGCAACAGACGGTACATACCGCTGGTGGGTGGACGGAATTGAACAAACCCCCATTTCGGGGCTGGGCACTAATTTTTCACATTACCCGTTTATAGGATTGGGTTTATATAATTCAAATGACTACGATGACTCCTTGATTCAAACAGTGTTTTATGATGACTTAATCGTTGCTGATGAATATATCGGCCCGGTCATAAATGACCCTACGCCTCCTGCCGATATTGCAGAAGTTAATGATAGTACAGGAACGGATATAGATTGCATATATTCAATAACCAGGCTTTCTGCAAATTGGACGGCTAGCGCCGACGCCGACTCAGCTATAAAGCGGTACTGGTATGCAATCGGTACAACTGCAGGCGCTGCGGATGTAGCGGGTTGGACAAATAACAGTTTGAGTACCTATGTAATAAAAACGAATCTTTCGCTTGTAGTTGGCTCGACCTATTATTTCAGTGTTAAAGCGGAAAATGGCGGTGGGGTAAAAAGTTCCCCGAAGAGTTCCAACGGCCAGTTTGTTTTACAAGACTACACTCCTCCTGAAGATATATCTTATGTCCGTGATGTTTACGATGGAGACGGGCTGGAAATTGATTGTACCCCTTCTTTTATGAAGCTGTCGGCTTCCTGGACGGCCAGCTCTGACCTGGAAACAGGCATATTAAAATATTATTATGCGATAGGCACCTCGGCTGGCGCTTCGGACACTGTCGGATGGATTGAAAATGGCATCAGCACTTATGTAATAAGGGGAAACCTGAATTTACAGATAGGTACAACATATTATTTTGCTGTGAAAGCTGAGAATGGCCAAAAGATACAAGGATCAACGGTAACGTCAAAAGGCCAATATATAGCAGCAAATGATAACACCCCGCCTTCAGACCCTCTCTGGATCCGGGACGGCCTTTTAGTAACACAATCCAGCTCTACGTATGAAAGAGATAAGTTATCCGCCTGCTGGGATATTTCAATGGACAGCGAAACAGCCATCGCAAAGTATTGGTATGCTGTCGGCACTTCGGCTGGCGCCTCGGACATAATTTCATGGATAGATAACGGCATAAAAACCAAAGTCAGCGTCAGCGGTTTGTCTTTGAGCGTCGGATCTACTTATTACTTTACTGTAAAATCTCAAAACGGTATCGGCTTGCAA
>Ga0156457_1046_pt1 | contig 11236 bp, 9 predicted proteins | sample RifOxyA2_FD_111904 | JGI IMG/M metagenome (GOLD analysis project Ga0156457, IMG submission 111904) | Elusimicrobia bacterium RIFOXYA2_FULL_40_6 | reverse complement strand
GTTGGCGCATCTTTCGGCGATATTATGGAGCAGTTTATTGTTGAGTCAATTGTTGTAGCTGTAGCAGGCGGGCTGGTCGGTATATTGCTCGCTTCGCTCATGATTTTGGCAGTAGGGCCGTTTATATCTTTTCCGTTGAAAGTATCAGTACCTTCCGTAATTATTGCTTTTGTGTTTTCCAGTTTAACAGGAATATTTTTCGGCACTTATCCGGCGCTTAAAGCCGCAAAAATAGATCCCATCATTGCTTTGAGGTATGAGTAATGAATCCGTTAGATATCCTGATTTCAGCTTTTGCCAGCATCAAATCAAATAAAATGCGTTCATTTTTAACTATGCTTGGCGTGGTTATCGGCGTAATGGCTATAGTTTTGCTTGTTTCGGTGATAACGGGAACAAAAGCAAAAATTGAAGGCGAGATTCAATTGCTGGGAGCAAATACTTATTACATAATTCCCGGAAATGCGGAAATGCAGAGCGGGCCGCCGGGTACTAATATTGTAAATAAGTTGAGAGCAAGGCATGTGGATCTGCTTGAATCTCGCTCGAGTTATGGGGCAATCGGCTGCGCGGAATACGATATAATGGGTGTAATAGCAAAATATAAGAGAGAAAGCAGGTTTGTGTCATTTGTAGTCGGTTATAGCGCAAACATGCCGGAAGTTTACAACTGGCCTGTTGAGTATGGCTCCTATTACAAGGAAGACGATGTAACAACTGCCAGAAAAATAGCAGTAGTCGGCACAACAGTGGTAAAAAATATTTTCAAGGGTTCTAACCCCATTGGCAAGCAAATCTCAATAAAAGGCGAAAAATTCAAGGTAATAGGTGTAATGAAAAAGAAGGGGCAGATGCTTGGCATGGATATAGATGACAGCATTTGCTTGCCTATAACCACGGCGCATAAGCTTGGCGGGTCCGAAGACGTGATGCAGATTACCATGAAAATTCCTGACGCGGCCAATGTTTCCAAAGCCGTACAGGAAACAAAAAGAGTACTCTTAAAAGAAATGGAAAAGGAAGATTTTACTATCAGCACTCAGGGCGAAATGCTTGAAATGTTCAATAAATTCACAGGCGTGTTAAGCGTCGTCACGGGCGCTATAGCGGGAATTTCGCTTTTTGTAGGCGGAATCGGAATTATGAATATCATGCTTGTCACAGTCACTGAAAGAATTAAAGAAATCGGAATCAGAAAATCCGTCGGCGCGACATTTTACAGCATTTTACTTCAGTTCCTTTTAGAATCAACATTTATCGCTGTCAGCGGCGGATTGCTGGGAATATTATTCTCTGTTTTAGTAATCCTTGCTATAGCTCCGTTTGTACCGTTCCCTCTCAAAGCATCCATGGCTTCCATGATAATCGCTTTCTTTTTTTCCAGCGCAATAGGAATATTTTCCGGGACCTATCCTGCAATGAAAGCCGCAAAAACCGACCCCATTTATGCATTAAGGTACGAATAACTATTGAGATTATTTATTTGAATTTGTATAATCGTCCAAGGGGGGTATAGAAAATGAACAAGTCAAGAGTATCTATTTTAATCCTTACAGCATTTGCGGGCGCGATATCTTTATCTGCCTGCAAAAAATCAGTTGTTACGCAGGTTTCTAATGATCAGCCCAAACAACAGAAAAATGAAAAACCGATGTATTCAAACAAACCCATGGTCAGGGTTGAATCATCTGATACTACTCCGGAACTGTGGAAAAGGCGTTTTTCAGCATATGAAATGCGCTTAAAGCTGGATCCCGAATTTCCTTCAGCCACGGATTACGTAAAAATCGATGTTACAGTTATGGATCTTTCACAAAAAGTGCCTGTCGCGATCAGGGGGGCAAAAATAGCATGTATTGCGACAATGCCGAATATGCCGGGTAATGTGCGCTGGATGGATAAAAGCGTTTGTTATCTTAACGAGAAAACTCCAGGTACCTGCAGTATTGAATCAATAGTTTTTGGTGTCGGAGGAGATTGGGATCTAATAGTTAAAGCTGAAGTTAACGGCAGAAAAGCTTTTACTTCGGTTTTCCCGATTGAAGTAAAAGGCCCGCCGTGGCCGGCTAACTATATCCCTGAAACTGAGCAGGAATAAATATCTGTAAGCAGCAACAAATAATTCAGAAAATAATAAAAAGCAGAGCGAAGCGTTCTGCTTTTTTTATTTCGAATTTGATATAATTTGTTAATGATAAAATTTACTTTTCGCGCTTTACGTTCGGCAAATTACCGGCTTTTCTTTTTCGGCCAGGGGACTTCCTTAATAGGGACCTGGATGCAGAGAATTGCCACAAGCTGGCTGGTTTACCGCCTGACCGGGTCCCCGGTTTTACTGGGTGTGTCAGGATTTGCAAGCCAGATTCCTACTTTCCTTCTCGCAGCGGTTGCCGGAGTATTTGCAGACCGGTGGAATAAGAAAAATGTCTTGCTTATTACGCAGGTTCTGGCCCTCCTCCAGGCGTTAGTTCTCGCTTTTCTTGTGATAAGCGGAATGATTAGAGTATGGGAAATTATTGCTTTGAATGTAGTGCTTGGAATAATAAATGCCTTTGACATACCAACCCGCCAATCATTTGTAGTAGAAATGGTTGAAAACAGAGATGATTTAGGAAACGCGATTGCCTTGAATTCATCATTGGTAAACGGCGCGCGGCTGATTGGCCCTTCACTTACCGGTATTTTGATTACTTCCGTAGGAGAAGGAATATGTTTTATTCTTAATGGGGCGAGTTACATTTTTATAATCTGGGCTTTATTGTTAATGAAAGTTAAAGAGAAAAGAAAGCTTGAGGGGAAAAACAAGGGTGTTATAAATGAATTCAGGGAGGGGTTTACTTATATTTTCGGGTCAGTTTCCATCAGGTCCATTATACTGCTTTTAGCGCTGGTTAGTTTATTGGGAATGCCCTATCAGGTCTTGATGCCCATATTTGCAAAAGAGGTTCTTCATGGCGGCCCGCACACTCTCGGATTCTTGATGGGTTCCGCCGGGCTTGGCGCCATGTTTGCCGCATTTTTCCTCGCATCAAAAAAAACCGGCGAAAGCCTTCGCAAATATATTATAATATCAGCGGTTATTTTCGGATCAGGCCTTATAGCGTTTTCTTTTTCAAAAAATTTCTGGGTTTCCGTTTTTTTTCTGCTCATCACAGGTTTCGGCATGATGCTGCAGATGGCTTCCAGTAATACGATACTGCAATTGGCGGTTGATGATGACAAAAGAGGACGTGTGATGGCTTTTTACACTATGGCGTTTATGGGAATGGCGCCTTTCGGAAGTTTGCTGGCTGGTTCCCTGGCCGGGCTAATCGGCGCTCCCAATACAGTCATGCTTGGCGGAATTCTATGCATTGCCGGCGCTTATATATCTTCAAAAAACATTTCACATACGGCGGTTAAAAATGATTAAAAGAAAGCCATATTTCGTTTATATTTTAAGATGCCGCGATAAAACTTTTTATACTGGAATCACAACCAACCTGAAAAGAAGGGTTAAGGAACATAATACCGGCAAAGGCGCAAAATACACGGCGATAAGGGCACCTTCAAGATGTATTTATTGGGAGCCAAGTAAAAACAGGTCAACGGCTACGATGCGCGAAAGAGAAATAAAAAGATATCCCAGGAAGAAAAAGCAGAAGTTGGTAAGGTCTAAGTGGAAGCTAAATGTTTAGATTGGTTTGCGGGTCTGTGCCGGTCTTTTCTTTGAATAGTTTGAAAAGTTTCTTTTCTGTCTGGGGATGCAGCAGCACAATCACGAGCCCGCCGATAATATTGCCTATTGTTACAGGAATGAGATTTTTGAAAATATCCAGGAATCTCAGCCAAAGCTCGCCTTTCAACGCCAGTCCTGCAGGTATGAGGTACATATTTGCTATAGAATGCTCAAATCCGCATAAAATAAACGTCATTATCGGGAAATAAATGCCGAATATTTTGCCTTCAACCGTTTTTGAAGCGATACACATAATCACTGCAAGGCAAACGAGCATGTTGCAAAGGACTCCGCGGGAAAAAGCTTGGAAAAATGTAAGTGAAATCTTTGAATCAGCTATTGCAATAGCTGCCTGCCCGGAATCGTTTACAAAAGTTCCCTGCCCCATCAAACCTGAATAGTAGATAAGCCAAACCATAAAAAGCGCGCCCAAGAAATTTCCCAGGTAAACAAGTATCCAGTTCCGGAGAAGCTTTAATGTGCTGAAGCGCCTGTCAATAAGGCCTATCGCCATTAAAATATTTCCTGTAAAAAGTTCTGCCCCGGGTATCAGCACAAGCATCAGCCCGACGCTGAATACGCTTCCCGCAAGGAATTTTGAAATACCCGGGTCAAGCGTTCCTCCGCTTGATATTACAGTTGCCGCAATGGCCCCGAAGCTTATATAAATACCTGCAAGTATGCCGAAAATAAAGAGGGCTTTCACGCTGGCGGTCGCTTTCTTTTCGCCTATTGCGATCAAGGACTGCGAAATTTCTTTTGGCTGGAGGAATAAGACGTCGTTCATGGGAACATTCTATATTTTTTTTCATCCGATTACAAGAGTAAGGCATTTGTTTGAGAATTTATTCCTGAAATGGTACAATCTTTTGAAATTATAGCAGTTGTTAAGTTGTGCGGGAGGAATAGAATGTATCATTTAAGATTTCAGGTTATACCGGATACTGCGCGCAATGTCATTAAAAAAACCAATGACCTGGTAAAATTCTGCAAAAAAAACACTGTTGAGGAAGTGGTCATTTTTTTTGCCGGCGAAGAATGGAACAACGGGCTGTTTTCAAAAAAGGAAGAGGATTTATGGTTTGAAACAGTAAAAATAGTCAAAAATACATTGGATAAAAACGGCATTTCTACAAGCTTAAACCCATGGATGACCCTTTTGCACTGCGTCCGGGGCCGCAAATTCCCTAAAGACAGAAAGTTTTTGCCGGCAGTGTCCCCGGAAGGCGAAATCAGCAAGGCAAGTTCTTCGTTTGCGGATCCTCATTGGAGAAAATATTTGTTTAACCTGTTTGGAAGATTTGCGAAATTGGGATTTAGGGTTATCTGGATAGAAGATGATTTCAGGTACCACAACCATTCGCCTCTTACCTGGGGATGCGGGTTTGAGCCCGAGATGCTTGAGCGTTTTTCAAAAAAAATCGGAAAAAAAGTTACACGGAAAGACGTGTTAAAAAATATACTGAGGCCGGGCGAGCCTCATCCCTGGCGCAAGAAATGGATGGAAACCTGGAATGAAGCGCAGCTTGAAGTTGCCGAAGGTTTGGCGCAAGCTGTCGCAAAAAATTCCCCGCGCGGAACAAAGATCGGCTTGATGAGCTCGCACCCTTATATCCACAGCACGGAAGGGCGGGACTGGAAAAAATTATTTTCCGCTTTGACTATAAACGGGAAAGTCGCGCACAGGCCCGGTTTTGCTCCCTATGCCGAATCCACGGCTAAAGACAAAACTTTTCCCATAATGATGCTTGATGTTCAAAAGGGTTTCAGGCCTTCATATTGCGAAGTCGCCCCGGAGATAGAGAATTTTCCGTTCACGAACTGGACAAAACCGGACGCCCAGGCTTGGACTGACATGATGCTTGCCATGTTCTACGGCTCCGATAAATTGTTTCTGGATTTGTTCCCATTTACGGGCAACTCGGTAAAGGAAGAGCCCGGAATAGGCGATTTGCTCAGCAAAAGCCGGCCCGCGCTTGAGTGGGTTCAAAAGAAATTTTCAAAAGGGCTTCAAACCAGGGGTGTCGGCATTCCGTGGAAACAGGATGCGCAGGCTTTCGTGCATACAAAAAAAGGCAAGTCGTTAAAAGAATTTGACGCGGTATCTTTTTCCCCTGGATATTTGTTTTTGAGCTACGGTATTCCGGTTTCGGCAAAGGAACAGCAGGTGAACGCGGTTTTCGGCAGTTTGGCATGGGCTTTCAGCGATGACGAAATATACAGGCTGCTTTCCAAGGGTTTATTGCTTGACGGGTTAAGCGCAAGCATCCTCTGCCGGAGGGGATTTGGGAAATATTTGGGAGTCAAGTTTAACGGGGTTATCGGCAGGGAAGAGGGCAACTACGCGGTAGAAGTTGTCAATTCTGATGAAACTGGTGTTAAAAAAGGAGTTTATTTCAGCGTCAACCTGGCGCCTGAATTGTATGTATTTACGCCGTTAAGGCAGGCAAGGGAATGGACCACTATAATTTCCCCGGACAGGAAGAGATTCGGCCCCGGAATAACGGTCTACGAAAACAGCCTGGGAGGTAGGACAGCGATTTATTCCGTTGAAGACCCTGCCGGATTGGCTCAAAGCGACAATCAGCAGAAACTTGTACATAGTATCGTGAGATATTTATCAAAAAATAAATTTGAATCGCCGATGGTTACGGGAGGCCCCCATCTTCTGCCGATGCATTTTTCCGGAAACAATGAGGAATATTTGGTAATCCTGAATGGTTGCCCGGGCAAGCTGGAATCCGACGTAAAAATTGATAATATTCCGGGAAGCCGCATAAAATTTTTACTAAAACCGTTAGCCAAGCCGGCAATTGTTACCGGCAAGGCCGTCTCTGATTTTGGACACCTGGATTTTTTGGTTTATGAAAAAAAATAGGCTTGTTTTTGTTTCCTTAATATTATAGAATAAGCCCGACTTAAAACTTTTCATGGGGGAAATAAAATGTCCATACTTACCAGATTTTTTCCAAACAAATTCAATATTTTTGACCTTTACGAGAAACAAATATCTTACGCTGTAGAAGCGGCCAAATACTTCAGGGAAATTGTGTCCAAAGGCACCATTAATGCCGCTTCGCTTGAAAAAATACATGATTTAGAGCACCAGGGCGATGATGTTGCGCATGAAATTATTGAGCAGTTGAACAAGACATTCATTACTCCTTTTGACAGGGAAGATATTCATTCGCTTGCGAAAGAGATAGATGATATCGTGGACATGATAAACACGCTGACCGGAAGGCTTCTTCTTTACAAGCTAACAAAAGTGGACAAGAATCTGGTCGAATTCGCGGAAATGATTGAGCAGTCAGTTGTCGGGGTTTCTTGCGCAATAAAAGGGCTGCGTGATACGAAAAATATTCAATCGGTGAAGGATGCCTGCGTAGAAGTAAACCGTCTTGAAAATATGGGAGATACTTTAAGGGATAAAGCGCTCACGCAGTTGTTTGAAACTGAAAAGGACGCAATTGCCGTAATAAAGTGGAAAGAAGTTTACCAGGAAGCGGAAACCATCCTTGATATTTGCGAAGATGTCGCCCATGTTGTCGAGAACATAATAGTAAAACAGGTATAGACTATGACCCTCACAATTCTTTTCCTGATTTTTTTAGCGCTTTTATTTGATTTTTTAAATGGGTTTCACGATTCAGCTAATTCCATTGCGACGGTTGTATCAACCAGGGTATTGTCGCCACAGCTGGCTGTTTTCTGGGCAGCTTCATTTAATTTTCTGGCATACTTTTTCTTCGGCCACCATGTGGCAAACACAATCGGCAAAGGAATAATTGATATAGCAATTATTGATAACAAAATTATTTTCGGGGCTTTAATGGGCGCCTGCGGCTGGAACATTATTACCTGGTATTTTGGCCTGCCTACGAGTTCATCCCATGCGCTTATCGGAGGCATGATCGGCGCCGCAATGGTTAAAACCGGATTTAAGGCTCTTGTTTGGAAAGGTATTATTAAAACTGTGGCTTTTATTTTCGTTTCACCGGTACTCGGGCTTCTATTGGGCTTGTTTTTTGGAGTAATAGTTTACGGGCTTTTCCGTAAAAGTTCTCCCGTAAAAGTTGACCATATTTTCAGAAAAGGACAGCTGGTATCTGCGGCGCTTTACAGCCTGGGCCATGGCGGAAATGATGCGCAAAAAACCATGGGCGTTATAGCCAGCCTGCTTTTCAGCGCAGGGTTGCTGGGAGGAGAATTTCACATTCCTGCCTGGGTCGTTATTGCATGTTACAGCGCTATTTCCTGCGGAACCATGTTCGGAGGATGGCGTATTGTTAAAACCATGGGACAGAAAATCGCCAAGTTAAAACCGGTTGACGGTTTTTGCGCGGAAACCGGTGCTGCTATCACTTTATTTGCTTCGACAGCTATGGGTATTCCTGTAAGCACAACACATACTATCACCGGTTCAATAATGGGAGTAGGTTCACTTAGAAGGCTCACAGCCGTGAAATGGGGAGTTGCCGGCAATATAGCCTGGGCCTGGGTTCTCACGATTCCCTGTTCAGCTTTTATATCGGCGGTTTCATATTACCTTGCAGCAAAGTTCCATTAAATAAATTGAAAATCAAACCTCACCTCCTGGCAATTGCTTCATATTTAGGTGTAACCGTAATATTCACATATCCTTTGATTTTAAATTTTTCCACGCATCTGCCGGGGCCGGGCAACGGGGATGAACAAATTTTTTATTGGGGTTTATGGTGGTTCAAAAAAGCCGTCCTGGAACTTCATTCCAATCCGCTTTTCAGTAACTACATTTTTTATCCTTTCGGAACCAATACTGTATTCCTGCAGCTGGCCATTTTCAATGATTTGCTTTCGCTTCCGCTTTTTTTGAATATCACCCAAGTTTATAATTTTATTGTTATTTTTTCCTTTGTTTTTTCTGCCTGCGGTATGTTTCTGCTTGCTGATTATTTGGTACGAAATAAGAAAGCCGCATTTATAGCTGGTCTCATTTTTGCTTTTTGCCCTTATAAATTTGCTCATCTCTCGGGACATTGGACGCTGGCAGCTACGGAATGGATACCCTTTTACGTTCTCTTTCTTATAAAAATGACTCGTCCCGGAGAGACCAGAGGCGGGATTAAGAATAGTTTATTGGCGGGAATATTTTTACTTTTGGTTGCTTTAAGCGATTATTATTACCTGAACTTCGCCATTTTGTTCACAATATTTTACTGGATTTACGTAATATTGACCCAAAAGAACTTAATACACAATAAAGTTTTCCCGAATAAATTAGCCATAATGATTTTAATTCCTTTGGCAGGCTTGTTGCCGGTGCTTTTTTCTGCTTTTAACGATTTTGTCTACGGCAGTTACGCTTTTGGCGGCCTGAAAGACTATTGCGAATTCGTTTCCGATTTGGCGGGGTTCGTAACCCCGGGTTTTTACAGCCCGTTTTTTAGGAAATATGTTTTTGATTTATATACAAACATTTTTACCGGCGGAGTTGCTGAAAATAATGTATTTATAGGTTACACTGTTTTAATATTAGGATTTTACGGAATATATAAATATTACTCCCACAGGGAACTCAGGTTCTGGCTGTATTCGGCTGTTTTGTTTTTTGTTTTGTCGCTAGGGCCGTTGCTGCATATTTATGGAAAAGAATATCCCGTTTACCTGCCTGGCTGGCTGCTGGTTTGGATACCCGGGTTAAACGGAATGAGGGTTTTCAGCCGTTTTTCGCTGATGGGAATGTTTTCGCTTTCAATATTCATTGCGTATGCATGCAACTTCCTATTTCAGCGCTTTCAAAACAAAGTATTGTTGATGCCGGCAATAGCACTTCTGATATTTTTTGAATACCTGCCTGCGCCTTATCCTATACATAAAGTATCAATTCCGCAGGTTTACAGTATAATTGCGCAAGATAATGAAGATTGTCTGGTGCTTGAGATCCCGCTGAAATGGTTTATTGTTGGTTCTGCTCATTCAAGTGTACTGCCTTCAAATTATATGTTTTGCCAAACTGTGCACAACAAAAGGCTTATATCCGGGCATATTTCCCGCGGTTCAGCTACTCTGCCGGATCATTATCTTGATATGCCTCTGCTCAACAAGTTATACTGTCTCCAGGAAAACATCCCATTTGAAAAGTTTTATAAGGAAGCTGATGCTAAAAGCTTGCTTCAAACAATAAACTTTTTGAATATAAAATATATCATTATTCACAAGCAGGAAGCAAACCAGAAAGTACTAAACTATTTTGAAAATCAATTTTTTGTAAAAAAAGAAATGATTTTTAATGATAAAGAAATAATTGCCTACAGAATAGCCGAAAAAGCCGGCGGTTACAATGTAATTCCCGAAAATATCGTAAGATACAGCCAAGGCTGGTCCGACAGGCAGATGTGGGGAGAAAAATACCTGATGCACTGGTCCCGGGGCCGTAAATCACTTCTTACCGTAGATTTAAATGAACCTTCAGGCCAAACAATCAGCATGGATGCGATCCCATTTCCTTTAGGTACGAATAAGCAAAGCGTAAAAGTATTTATAAACAATAAATTATTAACAGAACAGAGACTTTCTGCCGGCTGGCGCGCCTATTCAATCCCTGTGCCGGCCTCATTTTGGAAAGCAGGTACCAATAATTTAAATTTTAGCTACACGCTTGTAGAAAGCCCGGAAAATATTTATAATAATAGCACGGATAAGCGTTTTCTGGCTATGGGAATAAGTAATATTAGAATAACAGGCAAATAATGCTGAAAAAACTCTATCAAAGCAGTCATTTGAAAGCATTGGCAGGATATTCTGTTCTTGCCCTGCTCTTTACGCGCCCGCTTTTTTTGCATTTTACAACTCACATTATTGGTTCTGTAGGCGACCAGCAGACATTTTTGTGGAATTTCTGGTGGTTTAAAAAAGCACTCTTAGAACTTGAAACAAGCCCGTTTTTTTGCGATTACATATTTTATCCCTTCGGGGCCAATGTAGTTTTCCTTCCTTTGACTATTTTCAACGATGTATTGGCGCTTTTCCTTCAATTCTTTTTTAATTACACGACAATTTACAACCTACTGCTCGTCTTTTCATTTGTTATGTCCGGTTACGGCGCATATTTGCTGGCAGATTATATTGTTTGCAACAAGAAAGCAGCTTTTATCGCCGGATTTATTTTTGCTTTTTGCCCCCAAAAAATGGGGCATCTCGGGCATCTGAATATAATAACCACCCAGTGGATGCCTTTTTATGTTCTATACCTCATCAAAATGCACCGTAGCGAATTTTCTGCAAGAAGTTCAATTTTACCTGCCATATTTCTTTTATTAGTGGAATTTAGTGATTTTTACCTTTTAAACTTTGTAATTATGTTTACAATAATTTATATAGGATATTTATTTTTGAAAAATAGAGCAGCATTAATTAACAAAACGTCACTTAAAAAGTTCGGTGTATTTGCCGCTTTTTTTATAATAGGTTCCCTGCCTGTTTTATTTGCAGTGTTCAGGGATATGATTTACAGTAATTATTTTTTCGGAATTGATG
>Ga0156457_1043_pt1 | contig 11641 bp, 13 predicted proteins | sample RifOxyA2_FD_111904 | JGI IMG/M metagenome (GOLD analysis project Ga0156457, IMG submission 111904) | Elusimicrobia bacterium RIFOXYA2_FULL_40_6 | reverse complement strand
AAAAATTATAACCACAATCGTAGTGGCAATAACTTCCTTCCTGGAAAGCCAGCTGACCTTCTTTAATTCAGCGTATACTTCTCTCAAAAATTGAACTGCTTTGTGGTATATTCCCATAATAAAAAAAACCCGCTTTGTGTGGATTATGTTGCAGGAGCCAAAAGTTTAGCAAAATAAATTTATCATGTCAACCCCAAAATCAAAGTGTATGAACCAACCATGCATTAAAACCGCTTTTCTTGATTTCCAAAAACGCTTTTTTGGCAATTGATTCGGCTTTGAATATGCCAAATATCGCTGTTCCTCCGCCAGACATCAAACTGACGAAAGCCTCCAATCCTTTTAAATTGGTCTTAATGGTTTCAAGAATCGGATATTTTTCAAAAACAACACCCTCAAGATTGTTTACAAATTCCAGATTGTCTAAACTCACTGATTTTTCCCGTTTAATTTTAGAAGTATCGTTAATCGTCGCCGGCTTATTTGCCGCTCTCTTATCATATGCTCTGTAAATATCACCGGATGATTTTGAAATATCAGGTTTTACAAGCAGCAAATTTAAAGGTTTTTCATCCCATTCTGTGCGCAAAGGAAATAGTCTTTCTCCAATACCTTCCGCGAAACAACAGCCTCCATAAAGAAAAAATGGCACGTCAGCTCCCAATTCCACAGCAATTCTGTTCAAGCTATTGTTATCGATTTCCCTGTTCCAGAATTTTAAAAGCCCTCGTAAAACGGCTGCAGCATCTGAAGAACCTCCGCCTAACCCGGCACCAACCGGTATTTTCTTGATGAGTTTTATCTTGGCGCCCCGTTTCTCTTTCAAATACGCCTTTAATGCCGAGGCAGCGCGGTAACAAAGATTTTCTTCAACCGGGGATGAATACGAAACACCAACACCGGACCAGTTGCAGGTGAAATCAATTTCATGATGTCTTTCATCAGTGATGGTAATCTCGTCATAAAGACTTACCGCCTGGAACACCGTATTGAGTGTGTGATAGCCGGTTTTTGTTTTTCCCGTAATTTCAAGAAATAGATTGATTTTTGCAGGAGCCAGGATTTTCATAATTTTATTTTTTTTAATTTTTTCTTCGCGCTTTTATTTTTTGGCTCAAGAAAAATCACTTTTTTGTAAAATATTTCTGCTTCTTTTTTATTACCAAGCGCTTGTTCTATGTCGCCTAGATGTTCGTAAATAACCGGGTCTTTCAGATTCTTTGACGCCTGTTCTATTTCAATTTTGGCTTCATGATACTTACCCTTCTTGAAATATATCCAACCAAGCGAATCCCTGTAAGCTCCGTTTTCAGGGTCTATCTCAAGCGCGTTTCTTATTAACGTTTCTGCTTCATCAAGATTAACACCCCTGTCAGCCAGACAGTAGCCGAGATAATTCATTGCAACGGCATTTTTAGGTTCAAGCTCCACGACTTTGCGCAAATTGGGTAATGCTTTATCAAATTTACCGGATTGTTCATAAATGGTTCCCAAGTAATAATATGCCTCTGAACGCTCAGGATTTAAATCGATTGTCCTTCGAAAATATTTCACAGCTTTATTGCTTTCTTTCAAATCCATATAACCAAGCCCGATGAAAAAATTCACATCAGCGCTTTTCGGATCAAGCTTTAAGGCCTGCCCGAGCGTTTTAATAGCTTTCTTCACGTCATTCATCTGAGTATAATAGTAGCTCAATTTCACATAGCTGGCTGTATCAGGTTTTCGGGCTAATGATTCTTCTACATATTCACTTGCTTTTTTCCAATCTCTTTTGTTTTCGTACAATATTCCAAGCCAAAATGAAACTGCCGGGTCATTTTTTGAAACTTCCCTAGCTTCCAGGAATACTTTTTCAGACTTTTCGTATTCTTTAGCCAGCATATACATACCGCCGGCACGGATGTAATAGCCATAAGAGTTTTTATCGATGCCTCCGCAAAAATACAATTCGTCTCCAGCAAGAATATATTCCTGTTCGTTTTCATAAATTTCAGCCAGCATTATGTGCGATAAAATATCCTCCGGCTGAATTTCAATAGCTTTGTTTACTAATTCTTTTGCTTCTTCGATCTTATTAAGTTTCTTAAGTACAACCGCTTTCCTATAATACGCATCTGCTGAATCCGGTTTAAGCCTAATATATTTATCCCAGTAATCTAGAGACTTTTCAGGGCTTATTTCAGAATAAATTCCGGCCAAAATTAGTATCGCCTCTGCATTATCTGGTTCTTTTTTCAACACATGCTGGTATTGGTTTATTGCGCTTGTAGTATCCCCGGCATAAACGTAATACGTCCCTAGAAATAGTTTCGTGTCTACGTTATCGGAGATGTTATTAAGGATTTTTACAAGCATCTGCGCTTTTTCGTACTTGCCAGATTGCAAATAGAGAAAAATCAATTCCTTGTAAGCTGGAACGGCCCCCTTATCTAGCTCAATTGTTTTTTCAAACTCATAGAGCGCAGAAATAGGATTGTTCTGCCTTAACAATATTTCTCCCTGCAGAAAATGAAGGTGAGAATTGTACTTTACATCATTCGTTTCCACGGCAAGACACAACGGCATCGCAGCAAAGAAAACAATTAAGCAATGGAAGGTTCTTTTTCTCAAATTCATTTGATTTTTTTATGCATCACTATTGCATCATCGTCAGAGTAATAGGCATGTCTTTTATAACTGGCTTCAAAACCGAATTTTTTATACAGATTCTGAGCAGGCAGGTTTTTTGACCTGACTTCCAGATATACATTCGTAATGTTTTTTTGAGCTGCAACTCCTAAAATATGCTCCAGCAGCCGGCTTGCTATTCCTTCTTTGCGCCGGTTTTTCTTGACTGCGATGTTGACTATATTACCTTCATCAGAGATATGCCATAATCCTATATAACCAACTATTTCCCCGGAGATTTTCGCAGTAAAAAAATGAGAAAATTTTAAAACCAGTTCCTGCTGGAATTTTTCCTTTGTCCAGGGGTCCGGGAAAGATTCATTTTCTATCTCCAAAATGTGGCTGATATCAGCTTCGGTAAGATGTTCAATAGCTGCCTGCTGCAAATTTAATAGCCTCGATCATACTTGAAGGATCTGCGCAATTTTTGCCTGCGATACTAAATGCTGTCCCATGAGCAGGTGAAACACGTAAAAATGGCAGGCCGCATGTTATATTCACAAATTTCAGTCCGCATAAGAGCCTCAGCGGCAACATTGCCTGGTCGTGATATTGACAGACAATAATACCGCCTTTTTTTGAATTTGAAAACGCATGTTCTGCGGAAATAGGGCCTGAAACACTCAAATTATGCTTTTTCAATTCCAAAATAGCTGGGATGATTACTTTTTTTTCTTCTCCACCTATATGCCCGGATTCTCCGCAATGCGGATTTAACCCGCATACAATGATTTCCGAAGTTTCTATTTTCAAATAATCCCTCAATGTCTTGTTTACAGTCAACACCTGTCCAGTTATCAATTTTTTTGAAATGGTATTAGAAACTTCTTTTAAAGCTATATGCCTGGTAACCAGCAGAACCTTATATTTTCCAGAAGCCATCAGCATAGCAAAAATTTTTGTGCCAGTCTTTTTAGCCAGGTATTCGGTATGCCCGGTAAAACCCTTAAGCCCCGAATCAATTACTGCTTCTTTTGATATGGGCCCAGTTACTAGGGAAATACTTGATTTTGAGATTTGAGATTTCAAAATATCAAGCGCAAAATCAATATATTTCAGCGAAGCTGATCCGCTGGTTTTTGAAACCCAGCCCATTTCTAATTTTTTTTTCAGTATTGCTAAATCTATGATATTGAGGGCATTGTTGGATAATTTTTTCGGAGAGAACTCTGAAATAACGCTGTATTTAATTTTCGATTTGCGAAGGGTTTGTTCAAGAGCTGAATAATCACCGACAATAACCGGCACACACTTATTAAAAAGCCCAGGAGCTCTAACAAAAGATTTTACTATTATTTCCGGGCCTATTCCCGCAGGATCTCCTGTTGTGACGATTACAATAGGAAGTTCATTCATTCAACCGGGTTGGATAATGTTATGGAAGCCTTTTTACGAAGGTCTTTTATCCAGTCTGCATATTTTTTTTCTGCTTCTTTCTGGCGAAGATAATCCGTAAGGTCATTTTTCAAATCGTCAAAAGCGACCTTTTTTGCCGCCTTTTTCTCCTCGGATTGTATGATGTGGTAACCGAACTCAGTTTTTACTATTGCTGACGTTTCTCCCACCGGGAGAGCGAATGCGGTGTCTTCAAATTCTTTCACCATATCGCCTTTGCCAAAATAACCCAGGTCACCGCCGTTTTCCGCACTACCCGTATCCTCTGAGTATTTTTTTGCAAGGTCTGAAAAATCATCTCCAGCTTTCAATTTCGCCTGTACTTCCTCGATTTTCTTTTTTGCTGCTGCTTGCTTCACCATTGAATCTTCTTTCGCAGACCTTATAAGAATGTGCTTTACACGCACCAGTTCACTGTATTTTCTTTTAATCAACTTCGCGAGCGTTTCGATATCTTTTTTGTCTTCATCAGATTTGTCCTTAAGCTCTTTTCCGTCCATTGCTGTCTTCACATCGTCAAAAAGACCTTTAACACTTTCAGTACTGGGTATGGCGAGTTTTGATTTTATCTGTGAATCAATCAATTTTATCTGCTTTAACTGGTCTTCTATGCGCTTGGAAAATTTTTCTTCGGTGAGCTCCTCTTTTTTGAGCTCATTTTTATATTCATCTTCATCTTTGAACCTGGTTTTTACCTGTTTGATGCCTTCTTCCACTTCTCTTTTAGAAACTATTATTTTAAGTCTTTTTGCTTCCTGGAGAAGAAGTCGGTCATCGATCATCTGGTCCAGAACTTTTGATTTAAGCTCCTTTAATTTATCATCAGTCTGGTCAGTTTTAGGTGTAACCTGCTTATATTGCTCAATTATAGGATTCATGATTTTCTGGTAATCGGAAAAAAGCACATGCTCTCCGTTGACCAAAGCAACGGTTTTATCAATAATCTCTGCGAAAATTGCAGTTGTACTAAAAACAAAAAGTGCCGCTGTGCAAAAAACATACTTTCTCATAGCCTTTCTCCTGAAAATCTAAATTTCCTATTTTGTTTTTGAAAGCGCCTTAAGGGCAGAATAGTCAACCTTAACTTTAAGACTCTTTTTTTGTTCCTCAATCCATTTGTCAAATTTATCTTTTATCAGTATTTTTTTGATTTCATCTTTTGCTTTGTCCGCAGAAATTCCAGGAAGTATTTTTTGCGATGTTTTTTTCAGAATATGAAAACCATAGGAAGTTGCCACGGGTTTATCGGTAATTGCGCCAACCTGAAGATTTTTTGCAACCTCGGCAAATTCCGGAAGCATTTCTGCAGGTTTAAAGGTACCCAAGTCACCGCCCTGATTGCTGGTTGCAGGATCTAATGAAACCTGTTTTGCCATTTCTTCAAAATCAGAGCCTGATTGGATTTTTTTAATAACCTGTTCCGCATCAGCCTGAGAAGAAAGCAGTATATGACTGAGTTTAATTTCTACCGGCTGCGCAAAGTCTTTTTTATGTTCGCCGTAATACTTATTCACTTCATCATCGGTTACCCTCAAGGTAGTTTCGATTTCTTTCAAATATGTCTCAACAATCATATCCTCTTCGTACTGTTTAACCTTGTTGGCGTATTCCTGCTTGAAATCTTTAATTGCCTGCGCAATGTCTTTTCTTTTGTCAATTTTGTTTTTCTTCGCAAGCGCGAGAATAATTTTCTGGCGCACTATGATGTCGATAAACTGTTTCTGACCCGGTTCTGTGGCCAAATATTCCTGATAACCGAACGGAACGCTCTTTATTCTCATGCCAATGTCCTTAACAGTAACTCTTTCACTGCCCACTTTCGCAACAACTGCGTTCTGGCCCTTACTGCACCCTGAAAGAACCAGACCCATAACCATTCCGAATAAAACCCAAAGAAGATGAATGTTTCTCTTGTTATTAGTCATTTCTTTTCTCCTATACTTGTATCTGTTATCTTTTGTAAATCCTTGTGAGGGCTAATTATATAATATATTCCTTTGTTTTGCAATCAAACCGACTCGTGTCCCTCGCCACACCTTTGGTGGAAGGTAGTCTCGGGACTTCGCACCTTGCTCAGTAGCTCCACTCGCGGAGCTCATAATTTTTAAGGGATTTGATACCGCGCCAGACCGGTATTCCTATAACAATGGCATTAAGGATGAATAAATCTACCCCATGCCAGATTAGGTCGCTCCAATAAAGCTGCGCGCCAAGCTGGTGCTTGATAAATAATTGCATTGGGATTGCCTCTATCCCAAGCGTCAGCCCGATATAAACGAGCGAGCAAACCATATAAAAAATACCACCGTACGACGCTTCTATTTCAGCAATGTTGTCCGAATCAAATTTCGGATAAATTGCACCAAGTCCCAGGGACATGCAGAGCAATCCGATGGAAAGCAATATTATAGTCCCGCTTGAACACCAGAAAACTATCGGGGATGATACTTTCAGCAGCAGATTCGAAAATATGCCCATCACCAGCCCCAAAAACAGCATCGGGATTGCGGACATAACGAGTTTTTTGAAAAAAATCTTTTCTATAGTCATAGGCATACTGAAAATAAACCATAATGTGCCCTTCTCCAGGCTTATCTGGGGAAAAACGAAGCGCAGCGCCAAAGCGGATAATATGAATCCGGCGGCGCCAATATTAAAAAAAGCAAGAAAATTTGAAACGTATGCTGCGGGATAGTTCTGCCCGATGAAACTCTTTGGTAATTTTTGGATGCTGAACAAATAAACCAGCACCAGGGCCACAACAAGCAAAACCTGGGACCATTGCTTGGTATCACGAAAGAAAACTCTTACATCTTTGGCAAGAAAACTTAACTTGGATATTTTCATTTTGCCTGGTTTTCTTCTTTCAGTGCCTAGGTGAATATTCATGATTATAGGATAATAAAATTTTTCTGCAAGAATCAGCAGAATCCCCAGAAATATCAGCGCAGTGGCTATGATTAGACATGAATCTTTCAGTAAAAGTTGGTTATCAGCAATAGTTATCGCATTTAGAGATTCTGTAAACCACCAGGATGGAAATATTTTGGCTACAGGCGCGTTAAGATATGCCAGGTACTGAACGGCATCGTAAAAAGCGTCCGGGTTAGCCAGCCTTTCCGGCTCGATAAACCTGAACAGAACATAAGCAAGCGAGCCGAAAAATATTGCAATAAACAAAATAATATCGCGGGATTTTGATGATGGGAACATAAACATTATGCCCATGCTTATCAGTAGTCCTACGGCCGTGCTTATGAAAAAAAACGGTATAGACAACATGCCGAAAACCACAAAGAAACTCAACCCCACATTTTTTACCGCGGCATAAGCAGCCAAAAACGGAATAAGCGTTATCAGCATCATCCACGATGCCTGATAAGATGTTTCAAAACTTTTTACCATGAAATCTTTCCAAGGTTTTACCGGCATGGTAAGCAACAGGTTCAAATCGCTTGAAAAATATATTGTAGAAAAAGAGGATATTACGGACGACAGGATTACCATCAGGAAAGACGTAAAAAACGCTATGCCCAAAAACTTTAACAGAAGAAGCGAGCCGATTATCTGGATTTTCTGAACGTAAACGAATAAGCGGTAAAACCCCGCATAGAGCAAATATAAAAACGAAACAGCAAGCAGTATACCGATTGATATTTTTATCCAATCAGTTAAGGTCCGTTTTTTTATTGAATTGATTAAGGATTTTATTTTGACCTGGAGAAAAAACATGGTTTATAGGAATTTCAATACTTCGGAATATTCAAAGCCGCCGGTCAGCTCAAGATATATGTCTTCAAGCGTTCCTGTATTTGTGGTTTTTGCGCATATTTCTTCCTTCGTTCCCAAAGCGATAAGTTCTCCCTTGTGGATTATCCCGATTTTTGTGGCAAGTTTTTCGGCTATTTCCAGGATATGAGTGCACATAAAAACTGTTGTTCCCCGTTGCGCTAATCCGTGGAAAATATCTTTCACAAGCCTGGCGCTTTTGGGATCCAGCCCTACCAGCGGCTCATCCAGGATAAGTATTTTAGGTTTATGCAGCAGCACGCTGCAAATAACCAGTTTTTGCCTCATCCCAAGCGAATAAGTCTCGATCAAATCCAGGGAAGCTTCTTCCAAACCGAAAGTTTTTAACAACTCAGGTATTCTATCTTTTTGTTCGTTCAAACTGACATTATAAACGTCACCTATTAGCTGAAGAAATTCTACACCCTTAAGTTTTGGGTAAATAAATGGATGGTCAGGAACCAATCCAATAAGTTTTTTTATTTCTATGCTGTTTTTTTCCGCCTTTTGGCCGCAAACATAAATCTCACCGGAAGTGGGTTTGAGCAATCCGCAAAGAAGTTTAACAGTAGTGGTTTTTCCTGCGCCATTGGGGCCAAGAAATGCAAATATCTCGCCGGGATTGATTTCAAGATTTATGTTTTTTACGGCTGTCAGATTATTGAAGGTTTTTTTGAGGTTGACAGTTTTGATGCTTAAATTATTTTCTGCCATAAGGAATTAAAACAACCTTGAAAGTAAGGTAAGGAAAAGGCCGGATGAAACGGGCACCCAGAAATTGTCATTTAACGGCAAAGGTAGAAGTTCCATTACGGTCGCTACAAGCGCGCCCAAAAGCGCTAAATGCCAGGGCAGAAAAAATATACCGCATATAAAACAAACCACAAAACACGCAAAACTGCCCTCAAGCGTCTTGCAGCCGACAGTTTTAATTTTTCCGAATCTTTGACCGAAAAGGCAGGCCAGACTGTCGCCAAAAACCATGTATAGCAGTGAAGCTGTAACGATATTCTTGTTGCTAAAAAGGAACATAGTCAAAAAAGCCCCCGAAAATGTCCAGATAAGGGTGCTTATATTTTTAGATTCTTCATCGCGGTAATATCCGTGAAACACCTTTAATGTAAACTTGTTAAATGAAGGGTATACAAACCTGAATGACTCCACAATTATATCCGCCACCACCAACCCGCCTGAAATACTAAGGACAATTTTGAGCGGAATTGTATTGTAGAGCACCGGATAAATCAATGTTAAAAAATGCATTAATTTTCTTTTTATTTCAGAATAACCGTCGTGAATAATCGCAGTTTCATTCATATTGTTTTTTAACCCGGTTTAAAAGATGATAGACCCATAAATACGCGCTCCAGGAATCTTTTACGGAACCTTTTACAAATTCTAAAAATGATACCTGGAAAAAAACTGAAAATATTCCCGCCAAGATCAAACAATTTGATATGAAAATCAGCAACAGCGAATAAAAAACCCCGTATTTTTCCAAGTCGCTTTGCCCCTGGTTTATGGCAAATACTGTCAGCGCAATATGAAAAGCTACGCTCATTCCCAGGAGAAAAAGAAAGTAATTGACTACATTATACACATTTTTAGTACAAATGTTAAACAAAACGTAAAATAATATCAGTAACACCGAATATATCGGAACGAAGTAAGGCGCAAGCGCGATAAAAATGTTTATTTTTGTAAGCGAAACGCTTCCTGATGATTTCTTGATTTTAAAAGCTTTTACCCTGGCTCCCGATATCCAGCCAGCTATTGCGTGGGCAAATTCATGGCCAAAAACGTAAATCCGCAGAGGCCGGAAAAATATTGCCTGTAAAAAACCATAAGCAACCGCACCGCAAATAAAAACAGTCCAGGGGGATTCAAGGCCTGAGGTCTTGTTAACATCCAGAACCATACGGAAAAAATTATTGCCCACACCGTAGCATACGGGAATAAATAGTAAACTTAAAAATAATGAAAAAATATTGCCGAACAAGCTTACTCCAGCATGTAATCTTCGACTTTGATGCCTTTGCTTTCCAGTTCTTTTCGCCAAAGGGTTTTCGCGGCGGGCAGTTTTTGGCGGGACAATTTAACCCATTTAGATTCGGGCGGGCTGAACAATTCTATTACTGTCTGGTACCACACATAAGCATATTTTATGGAACTCTCTTCCAGTTCCCTGCCGTGATTGAATTTTGCAACTTCTGTTTCCCGGTCATAATCTTCTTTTGAGATCTTTTTTTTTGCCAGTTTTACATCAAGTTTTTTTATTTCAACGTTTAGCTTTTCCTGCAATGCCTGTTTTTTTGCCTCAGGATGCCCGTGCCAGTATGAATATTTTTCAGCTTCGAGGTAAGCGCTTCTGGCGCGCAAAGTGACATCGATATAAACCATTGCGTACATTAATAACACAGTCGCAAAAATAGGGACTGCAATTTTAACCCATTTATTTTTCATTATAGTATTCCTTCAGGTTTCTTCGGTTTAAGGCTTTCGGTTATAAGTTCGCTGTTTTTTATAACTGCCTGTTCGTCCAAAGAGTAAGTACCGAGCAACGAATGTATTTTATGCAGAAGAAACTGGGATTTAATCGGTTTAACCAGGTATTCCTTCACATTTTCTTCGAACAAAATATTATTCTTGAAAGTATCTTCAATAAACCTGCCGGAAACAACTATTATCGGAATTTTCCAGTTTTGGCCGGTTTGGAGCATTTTAATGACCTCATAGCCGGCTTTCTGGGGAAGCATCATGTCAAGCACAATTAAATCAGGCTTTACGGACTGCGCTTTGGCAATAGCTTCATCGCCGTTCCTTGCGGTTTCCGTACGGAAACCGTCTCTTTCTATGGCAAACTTAAGGAAATCCACAACGGTATCGTCGTCGTCAACAATTAGGATGAGTTTTTCTTTGGGGTCTATTTTACTGGTCGTAGGCATGTTTTTAAAAAACGGGGTGTACGGGAGTCGCACCCGTGATCTCCTGCGTGACAGGCAGGCGTGTTGACTACTACACTAACACCCCATAAAATATTTGGTCATTACTTATAGCAAAACTGAATATTAAAATCAAGTTTGAACTGGGTTATTTCAGGTATCCTTGGTTTTTTTACCCACAATCATGAAAAATACAAATATCGCGGCGGGCCATAAATGTACGATAAGACGGCTAACAGAAGTAGATAAATGCCATTGCAAATCCCATGGAGTGACCAAATAAACACAGAAATATCCTAAAACTACAGCAATTAATGCGAAAAATGAAGTGTAAATGCTCGTTTTGAATTTGTTGCCGATACTAATCCCGGCAAATAACGCGCTTAGAGGCAGAATCAAAGGAAAAAGGTTCCAGTGTTTCATATTAAGAATTTCTTTAATTCCTTCCTTCAAGATCAACACACTCCTCGAAAAATCACTTATTTTAATAAATGCAAGGCTTAAACCTGAAGTTATTTTTAAATACGAATAATTTATGTTTGAAAAACTTAACATCATTTTAAAAAATATTACAACACAAAGCACAGGAAATATTCCTATCCCAAAATAGAACGCTTCTTTTAGGGCCTTTTTTCGTTCATTTATCAGAATGCCGGCAAATAACCTGCCCGCTCCGATTGCCAGCAAAAACAGTATCCCCTCATCCTTGGTCCAGGCGGCCATCGATACCATTATACCGGACAAAATCAATATTTTAAAATCTTTTTTGTCTGAGTTATCGTATAAGAACAAAGTTACTATTGCGGCTAAAATATAAAATGACAAGGGAACATCCGAATATTGGG
>Ga0156457_1040_pt1 | contig 11716 bp, 7 predicted proteins | sample RifOxyA2_FD_111904 | JGI IMG/M metagenome (GOLD analysis project Ga0156457, IMG submission 111904) | Elusimicrobia bacterium RIFOXYA2_FULL_40_6 | reverse complement strand
GTCAGTGAACATGCTTTCATCAGGTATAAAATGGCGGGAGATTTGATGGGAAGCAAGGTTATTTCCGTGCCGATGAAAAATTATACGCATGATTTGCCTGCTATGTCGGCAGCGGTTACTAATAAAACAAAAATAGTTTTTATAGCTAATCCAAACAATCCCACGGGAACTTATGTTACTCAGGAAGAGCTTGAAAAATTTATTGCGGATTTACCCGGCGCACCCCTTATTGTTATTGACGAAGCGTACTATGAATACGCGCGGATAAACAGAGATTATCCAGATTCAGTAAGGCTTTTCCAGAAGTACCCGAACATGATAGTTATGAGGACCTTTTCAAAAATTTACGCCCTTGCCGGCCTTAGAGCCGGATATGCGGTTGCGGACAAGGAAGTTGTGAAATATCTGGATACCATCAGGCCTCCATTTAACGTGACAATGATCACGCAGTGCGCCGTTTTAGCGGCGCTAAAGGATGAAAAAGCTCAAATCAGCAAGGCAATCAAAGTGGTTGAAAAGGGCAAAAAGTACCTGTACGAGGAACTGGATAAATTGGGTTTAAAGTATATTGTTTCAGCCGGGAATTTTATTCTGGTAAATGTTTCTCCAGGAAAAGGGAAAGAAATATTCTTTAAATTGTTGAAACAGGGCGTGATCGCGCGCGCCATGGACGAATATGAATTGCCTGAGTTTATCAGAGTTACGGTGGGAAAATCCGAAGAAAACAAAATATTCATCAAAGCCCTTAGGAAATGCCTGGAGGCAAAACTGTCATGATTTTAACTCTTAAAGCTCATGCATCTAGTAAAGATATCAAGCTGGTTGTTAATAAAATAAAAGAACTCGGTTTTCAAGCCCATATTTCCAAAGGTGCCGTGAAAACCGTTATAGGAGTTGTGGGCGAAAAAGCCATAACGACAAGGCCTTTGTTTGAAACGCTTTCGGTTGTTGAGGCAGTTACGCCGATTTCGAAACCCTATAAATTGTGCAGCAGGGAATTTAAAAAAGAAAATTCTATTATAAAAATAGACAGCAAAGTTTCTGTAGGCGGGAAAAAAATAGCGGTAATAGCAGGCCCATGTTCCGTTGAATCAAGAGAGCGAATGATAGATGTGGCAAAACGAGTTAAAAAATCAGGCGCTGTATGTCTGCGGGGCGGTGCTTTTAAACCCAGAACCAGCCCGTACTCATTCCAGGGATTGGGTGAAGAAGGCCTGAAGTATCTTGCAGAAGCAAAAAAAATAACCGGTTTGCCGATAGTTACGGAAATTATGAGCCCTGATTTGGTGGAGCTTATAGGCAGCTACGCGGATGTTCTGCAGATAGGTGCAAGAAATATGCAGAATTATGACCTGCTTAAAGAAGTAGGAAGTTTTAATAAGCCGGTTCTGCTTAAAAGAGGTTTATCGGCCACGGTCGAGGAACTTCTAATGAGTGCAGAGTATATAATGTCTAAGGGAAATTATAATGTAATTTTGTGCGAGCGCGGCATCAGAACCTATGAAACCTCCACGAGGTTTACACTTGATCTAAATGCCGTACCTGTAATAAAACATCTAAGCCATCTTCCGGTTATTGTTGATCCGTCGCATGGCGTCGGGGTTAGAGCGTATATTCCTTCAATGTGCCTGGCTGCAATTGCCGCCGGGGCCGACGGGCTTATGGTTGAAGTCCACTCAAAACCGCAGGAAGCTCTTTGCGACGGTTCCCAGAGCCTGCTGCCGGATCAATTTATTAAGATGATGAAAGAGTTAAAAGGGGTTTCCGCCGCGGTTGGAAGAACTTTATGAAAGTAACAAAAGTCGCGATAATCGGCGTGGGTTTGATTGGCGGATCCATCGGGCTGGCCCTTAAAAGAAATTTTAAATTTAAAATTTTAAATTCTAAATCTTTAACTTACAGAATTATCGGTATCGGCAGGCACATAGAAAAACTTAAGCTGGCGAAAAAATTCGGTGCAATTGATGAATTCACAACTGATTTTAAATCCGGAGTAAAAGACGCCGATATCGTTGTGCTTGCATCAACTGTTGATACTATTGTCCCAATATTTAAAAATATTGCGCCTTATTTGAAACCCGGATGTATTGTTACCGATGCTGGAAGTATAAAGGCCGGTATAGTCAATCGTATTTCAAAAATTCTGCCGAAATCCGTTCATTTTGTAGGGGCTCACCCGCTTGCCGGCTCGGAAAAAACAGGGGTGCGCTTTGCAGACTCGGATTTGTATAAAGGCGCGGCTATTGTAATCACTCCGCTTAAAAATACTCCCCTTGCTTCAATTAAAACTATTTCTGGAATGTGGAAGAAAATGGGTGGAAGGGTTATTATGCTTTCCCCCGAGGTTCATGATAATCTGGTTGCAAGGACAAGCCATTTGCCTCATATTCTTTCCGCTGCTTTGACAAAAATAGTCAACAACATAAATTCAAAAAATAAGGCTGCTTCAAAATTATTAGCAGGTTCATTTAAGGACATGACCAGGATAACCGATTCAGATTCTGAAAATTGGGCGGCTATTTGTTTTGGCAATATGCTCGAGCTAAACAAGGCCATTAATGAATATATAGAAATTCTCAAAAAGGTAAAGGTTGAACTCAATTCACCAAAAAAATTGGAAGTATTTTTCAGTGAATCAAAAAAGAACAGATGCCAGCTTTTACAATAAAGCCCAAAGAAAAAATTCACGCCTCAATTACAGTTCCCGGGGATAAATCAATTACTCACAGATCGGTAATTTTATCCAGCCTCGCCGAAGGCGATTGTGTTGTGCACGATTACCTTGATGGGGATGACTGCCGCAGGACTATAGAAGCTTTCAGAGCAGCCGGAATAGAAATAAAGAAAGATAGAAATGAACTTTATATATCAGGGAAAGGATTAAAGGGCCTCACCGCATCGGCAAAGCCCATTGATTCCGGAAATTCCGGCACTACCATCAGGCTGATGTCCGGGGTTTTTGCCGGGCAGGATTTCACGACCGAAATTTTCGGCGACAAAAGCCTTTCAAAACGCCCGATGAAACGGGTAATGGAACCATTGCGGCAAATGGGTGCGCAAATTACGGCGAAAAACGATCAATACCCACCGCTGATTATAAAAGGCAATCCTAACCTTAAAGCGATCAATTACAAACTTCCTGTTGCAAGCGCGCAGGCCAAATCAGCGATTCTTCTTGCGGGATTACAGGTTCCGGAAGGCACAACTGTTGTCAGCGAGCCCGGTGAGTCGCGGGATCACACCGAAAGAATGCTTGAATACCTGGGCGCAAAAATAAAAGTAAACGCAAATACTGTTTCACTAGAAAGCAAAACAAAACTGAAAGCAAAAGATATTTTCGTTCCGGGAGATTTTTCTTCAGCGGCATTTTTCATAGTAGCGGGACTGCTGGTGAAAAATTCGGAGATCTGTATAAAAAATACCGGAGTAAACAACAGAAGAACAGGGTTGATTTTTGCGCTTGAAAAAATGGGCGGTAAAATCGAGCTGAAGAACGTCAGGACAATTTGCAATGAACCGGTTGGTGATATTGTAGTTAAGTTCGCATCATTGTCAGGTATTACGCTTGATCCGGAATATGTTCCTAAACTTATAGATGAAATCCCGCTTCTGGTTCTTGCGGCTACCCAGGCAAAAGGTAGGACGGTTATAACGGGTGCTTCTGAGCTCAGGATTAAAGAGAGCGACAGAATAAAAACAATTTCCACTGAACTTAGAAAAATGGGCGCGAATATAACCGAACAACCGGATGGTTTTATTATAGAAGGCCCGGTAAAACTTAAAGGTACGAGTATCGAAAGTTATGATGACCACCGCATAGCCATGTCTATGGCGATGGCCGGGTTATGCGCCGAAGGTGAGACTATAATAAACAATTCCGAATGCGTAGATATTTCTTTCCCGAACTTTTGGGATTTGATTTCAAAACTATAATTATGAAAATTCTGAAAAATTTGATGTATTTTATTGGATGGTGTTTTTTCAAGTTTGCTTTTTCTTTCATTTACAGAGTAAAAATAACCGGAAGAAAAAATTTCCCCAAAAAGGGCGGAGTTTTGATCGCTTCCAATCATTTAAGCAATGTCGCCCCGCCTCTGGTTGGTTCCTGCCTCTGGAAACCTATACATTTCATGGCTAAAAAAGAGTTGTTCAGATCGCCCGTAGGCGGATGGATCCTTAAAATGGTCAATTCATTCCCTGTCAACCGTGGCGGGACTGACATGGGTGCGATACGCATGGTGAATAAATTATTGTCGGAAGGAGAAGTTGTGCTTCTTTTTCCGCAGGGAGGGCGCCGTCGTGAAAATGATTTTGAAGTAAAAAGCGGTATCGGGTTGCTTTCCTGCCGGGCCCAGGCGCCTATAGTGCCCTGCTGCATAAGAAACTCAAATAAATTAAAAAAATTCAGGCGGCTTGAAGTAAGTTTTTTGAAACCCGTGTTTCCTCCTGAAAAATATGACCAGCAAACTTATGATGTTTTGACGGGTAAAGTAGCTTCCGAAATGAAGGAAGAACTCTTACGGAAAGGCAGATGAAAATTATTATCGCTAAAAGCGCTGGTTTTTGTTACGGGGTAAAAAAAGCGGTTGAGCTCGCTGAAAAAGCGTCAAAGAGTTACAATAAACCTATTTATACCGTAGGCCCGCTGATGCACAATAAACATGAAGTAAAAAGGCTTTCAGGCTTAGGCATAAATGCAATCTCCACGATAAACAATATCAAAGGCGGCACCGTGATAATCAGGACCCACGGGCTTCCTAAAGATATAATGAACAGGTTGAGCAGGAAGAATGCAGATGTGATTGACGCCACATGCCCTTTTGTAAAAAGAGTTCAGAACCTTGTTGAAAAGTTGTCCAAAGATGGGTATAATATATTAGTGATCGGGGAAAAAAATCACCCGGAGGTAGTGGCGCTTGTATCCTATTCTACAAAACCGGTTGTAGTAGTCAATTCGCCGGCAGGAATAAAAAACCTTAAATTGAAAGAACCTGTCGCAGTTGTAAGCCAGACGACCCAGTCTTCTGAAAAATTCGATAAATTAAACGCTCTTATCCATAAAAAATACCGGAGCTTGAAAGTATACGATACGATTTGCAATGCATCAAATGAACGGCAGGATGAAACAAAAAAATTGGCAAAAAAGGTAAATGTTATGCTGGTCCTTGGAGGAAAGAATTCAGGCAACACTACAAGGCTTAAAGATATTTGCCTGGAACATGTAAAAACCTTCCACATAGAATCATCGAAAGATTTGAAAAAAGACTGGTTTAAAAAGATAGACACAATAGGAATTACCGCCGGCGCCTCGACGCCTCAATGGCTTATAGGTGGCGTTGTTTCAAGCCTGCGGAATTTTACACAAAAGGGGAATTAAGATATATGGACGAATTAGAAATGAATTTTGAAGCGGCAATAAACGGCATGCAGGACATGAAGCCGGGTGAAATCAGGACCGTGAAAATTGTGGCAGTTGACAAGGAAGGTGTAGTCGTTGATCTGGGCATGAAATCCGAAGGTTTTATTCCCATCGAAGAATTCGGCCAGCGCGGCGTGCCGGGCGATTTTGTTTCGGAAAAAGAAATACAGGTAGTTTTTACGGGAAGCAGGATGGACGGATACTATCTGGTTTCTTATAACCAGGCAAGGCAAAAATTCGCCTGGGCCAAACTAAAGAGCTCCTACGACGGCAATGAAGCGGTTTCAGGAACTATTGTAAAAAAAATAAAAGGCGGGTTTATCGTAGACATAGGCATTGACGCATTTCTTCCTATGTCTCAAGTTGACACAAAATCAATTGATTCCCTGAATGAATTGTTAAACAGGGACATAAAAGTCCTGATAACGGAACTGAATAATAAAAATAAATCCGCGGTAGTATCGCATAAAAGAATTTCGGATATTGAAAGGAAAAATAATGCAGCTAAAATCCTTTCCACTATAAAAGTCGGTGACATCATTGAGGGTACTGTTTCGAAATTAGCGGATTTCGGTGCTTTCATTGATATCGGCGGCGGAGTAGAAGGGTTGGCGCATATCAGCGACCTGTCCTGGCATAGAATAGATAAAGCGTCTGAAGCAGTGCATGCCGGGGATAAAATAAAAATAAAAGTGCTGGCGATAGACAATGAGAAAGGTAAAATTTCGCTTGGATTCAAACAGCTCCTGCCCCATCCCTGGGATAATATTGAAAAAAAATACCCGATTGGCGCCCTGGTAAAAGGCAAGGTTACATCCCTGGTGGATTTTGGCGCGTTTGTGGAACTTGAGCCTGGGATAGAAGGCTTGGTGCACGTCTCCGAACTTTCATGGAAAGAAAAAATCGGCCATCCCAAAAAACTTCTTAAATCCGGTGAAAGCTACGAGTTTAAGGTGTTGGATGTTAACCGCCAGCAGGGAAAATTATCCCTTTCTTTGAAACGCACTCAGGGTAACCCTTGGGAAGAATTGAAGAAAAAATACCCATCCGGGACAAAATTAAAAGTTAAAGTTACAAAACTTGCACCCTTTGGGATTTTTGTGAACATTGAAGATAATTTAGAAGGGCTTATACCTTTAATGGATATTTCCTGGACCAAAAGAATTCACCATCCCGAACAGGTGGTTTCCGTAGGCAAAGAAATTGATGCAGTCCTGCTTGAGGTAAAACCGGAAGAAGAACGCGCCCAGCTTTCGATAAAGCATTTAACTCCTGACCCTTTTGAGAAATATTCAACGGGAAATATTGTTAAGGGAGAGGTTAACAAGATATTTGATTTTGGAATCACTATAAAACTAGAATCAAACCTGGAGGGATTTGTCCATAAGAACGAAATTTCCCGCGAAAAAGATACGGACCCGAAAGTACTATTCAAATTGGGGCAGGAAGTGGAAGCAAAAGTTATCCGTGCTGACAGAAAAACAAGAAAAATTGATCTTTCAGTAAGGAAACTGGAGCTGGAACTGGAAAAGGAACTTGTGAAGAAATATTCAAATATGCCAAATCCGAGCCTGGGCCAGGTACTGGAAGAGAAGGATTGACTGTTAAAAATATGCCTATCTATGAATTTTCCTGCAACAAATGCCGGAAGCAATTCGAGTTGCTGTTGTTTAGCGGAGATGAGCCGTTATGTCCGGAATGCGGAAATAAAGAACTCACAAAATTCATGTCCAGGTTTTCCGCGCAGGGCGTAGGCAGCGGGCCTGCCTGCTCAAGCGGCGGCTCATGCGGAAACTGCCCGCCCGGGCATAGCTGTTCAAGCTGCAGTTGCCATTAATATGCAAAGATACGTTGTCTCCTTCCTGTTGTTGTTTTTTACTGCTGTTTCAGTTTCAAACTCTCAGTATAAAGTAATTTCCAAACCGCTAGACTGGCAGGTTCAGCAAACAGAACATTTTAATGTTTATTTTTATGATGAAGGGAGAAATGTCCTGCCTCTTTTTTCCGATATGATAGAAAAAAACTACAAGAGCACGACAGAAGAATACAAATACGACCTCCCGGAAAAAACACCTATATTTCTTTATATCGGACACAATAATTTTGAAGAATCAAACATAGCGGGTGTTGGCGAAGGAACCGGGGGCGTATCGGAAGCGTTTAAAAACAGGCTGATATTGTATTACTCCGGTTCAAAGCACATGCTTGACTATCTTATACGCCATGAATTTACCCACATTCTTGAATTCAATGTTCTCTACAACGGGTTTTGGAAATCGTCAAGAATATTAAAATCCCCGTTTTATCCAAACTGGTTAATGGAAGGCCTTGCGGAGTATAATACAAAGGAATTGGGCGCCACTGAACGCGATATGTATTTAAGGGATGCCGTAAATGGAGGGAAGTTAATAACGGTGGGCAAGCTGCAGGGCTTCAACCATGTACAGCCCCATCAAATGACCCTGGCCTATAAAGAAAGCAATTTGTTTATGATGTTTATCTCCGAGGAATACGGTCAGGAAAAATTAAAACAAATACTGGTTTCTTTCCGCGATAAGTTTGACCCTAACCTTGTGCTTATAGAAACTCTGGGAACAACTTTAGATGTGCTTGAAAAAAAGTTTTATGAGTACCTTGATGATCGTTATGATATTTCAACCCGGAATCTTCAAGAGCCGGAAAAATACGGGGAAAAACTGACAAAATCAAAAGTTTATCCGGAGTTCAACACTAATCCGGTTTTTTTGAATAATGACAAGAATGTCGCTTACATTTCAGACCGCAATGGTTATCCTGAAGTAATAGTGCAGGATATTGAATCCGGCAGGACTGTGTCGATAGCAGGTTTAAAGAAGCGCAATACAGTAGAATATATAGAATCCGATCAAAAAGCCCTTTCAGCCACGCCAGACGGCAGATACCTGGTTTTTGTAGGGGAAAAAGAGCAGAAGAATTATATTTATCTTTATAATTTCGAAGAAAAAAAACTAAAAACGATTCGAACAGGATTTGATATTATTAATTCCGCGGACATCTCCGCTGACGGTAAAAAGATTCTTTTTATCGCCATGAGTTCCGGTTATGACAATATATATTCCTGCGATATTGAAGGCAATAATGTTACAAAAATATTTGGGGATTTCAACGATGTCTCGGACGCTGTTTTTTCAAAGGACGTTTCCTTTATTGTGTTTACAAAGGAAATTTTAACCGGTAATCCAGATAAGCCATACCAGAGAAAACTATTTAGTCTTAACCTCGCGGATAGTTCCTGCGAACAGCTCACGGATTTTGAAAATGACCAATATTCTCCCTCCGTTTCGCCCGATAACGAAAATTTAGTTTTTGTCTCGGATAAAGATGGAGTTAATAACCTTTATTCACTTAACCTTAAAACAAAGGAAACAAAGAAATTAACCGATGTAATAGGTGGAAATTTTGATCCGGTTTTTTCCAATGACGGGAAACATATTGCGTTTTCTTCATTCAGAAAAGGCTCCAGGCATATCTATATTTCGGAAGCAAGTTCGTTCGATGGCAAAGCTTTCACTAAAGATGTAAACTATATCTCAAAAAATGAAACCGCTTTGCCTGAGGTACGCTCGTTAGTGTTTCGGCCATCCAGATTCACTCCTTCTACCGATTTATTCTTTCCTTTATTATATTATTCCACTTATGACGGCCTCTATATTGCAATGTACTGGCAGATATCCGAAATGCTCGGCAATCATTCTGCGCTTGTTTCTACCCAGTATTCCAGCGGTGCGGATTTTTTGGATTATGGCGTGGAATATTCTTTTTTGAAATATCGCCCTCAATATTTTGTAAGGTTCCAGGGACAGGGCGCGTATATTGATTGGTTCGGGTATATCCACGAAACAGTTCATTCTCAGCTCTATGGGGTAACTTATCCTTTGAACAGGTACAATAATCTGGTTTTTGCGGTGCAAACAGCCAAAGATACGGTAATAAACAGAAGAAACCCGGATAATATTTTGAAAACAATAAAAAATGACAATTCGGCTTTGTTAGGCTATGAAAATAGTAATATTGAAAGGAAATATATTCAGGCAACAAGCGGGTCAAGGCTCAGCCTGACATATCAGTTTGGAACGGATGTTTTCGGCGCGGATTATATATACGGGGATACCTCTTTCGAGTATAATAAATTCTTTTCGCTGGGAAAAGAAAACACAATTGGAAACAGATTTTTGGCGCTGACAAGCACAGGGCGGGATAAACACACTTATAGATTGATAAGGTTTGACAGGGTAAGAATGTACGCTGACCAAAAAGCCCAGAGATACGGCTCAAACCTGCTTGTTTACAACCTTGAATGGCGCTTTCCGATTGTTTACGACATAAATTATTATACATCCTTCATGTTCCCTGATTTCCTGTTCAGGTCTTTTTATGGCATTGCCTTTTTAGATGCCGGTGCCATAAGCGATGATAATGATTTCAAAGCATCCAATTTTAATCACAGCTACGGATTGGGAGTGCAATTTGATACATTCATTATCCAATCCTATTACTTGCCCTTAAGTTTTTATCTTTCCTATTCACCCGAAAACGCCCGGTATGAGTATTTCTTCAGCTTGGGTTCCGCGTTCTGAGTTTGAGTACAGAAAATGTAACTTTTATGTAAACCTAAAAACTCTTGACTTTATGCAATTTTAAGCCTATATATATAGTGAATGAAGCCAACAAATAGAAGATTTGATAAAGGCAAACGATAGTTCTAAAGGAAAGAACCTATGATTGCCAGGCCGCCAAAAGTTGATTCTGAAGGAAGGATGTTACTGAGTTGTAAACCAATCCGAGCGATTTTTACGCTCGGTTTTTTTGTTTTAATAACCTTATCTTTCCTTCACACAATTTGTTGGGCTGTGTGGGTCAATCATCCAATAGATGCTGTGAGTTCTAATGGAAATTCGATAGGACTTGATACAAATAATTATCCCCATATCGCCTATTATGATTGGAGTAATTGTGATTTGAAATATGCGAAATGGAATGGGATATCATGGTCAACTCAAACGCTAGATTCAACAGGGGATGTTGGTGATTGGGTATCACTTAAAATTGATTCCAACAATTATTCACATATCGCTTATTATGATAAGACAAACAAATATTTGAAATATGCAAAATGGAATGGTTCTTCGTGGTCGATACAGACAATAGCTTCGAGTGATGAAGGTTATTGTACATCACTAGCTCTAGACACAAGTAATTATCCGCATATTTCATATTTTAGTTCTGATGGTAGACTCAAATACGCTAAATGGAATGGGATATCGTGGTCAACTCAAACAGTAACGTTTGAAGCTAATAGTTTTGGCTGGGCAACTGCGATATCACTTGATACAAACAACTACCCCCATATAGCATATAGTCGACCTCAATCTGTTTGTTTGAAATACGCAGAATGGGATGGAAACTCATGGTCAACTCAGACAATAGAACCAGCGGACTGGTCTGGACAGTATCTAGGAGGTATTAAACTTGATTCTAACAATTATCCGCATATTACATATGTTGACGCATCAAATAGTTGGAATCGCTTGAAATATGCAGAGTGGAATGGAATATCATGGTCAACTCAAACAATAGCGCCGCTTAACAATTGTCCTAATATTGAAGAAGGGAATCTTGTTCTTGATTCAAATGATTACTCACATGTTGTATATATTGATCCTTCAAATGGATTGACGCATACAAAATGGAATGGATCTTCGTGGATCACAGAGATAATATCAAACTCAAATTCCGGTGGTTATTCTACATCTATTGATACAAATAATTGTTTGCATATATGCAGTACAAATAATGAGTATTTGTCATACACATTATGGTTTGATTCACCAGTTGATTTTACTGGTGTAGCGATTTCGACTGATAAAATAAACTGGAGTTGGTCTGACATAGAATTGTATGAGACAAATTATAGCATTCATAATGCTACAGATGGTATTTTGGCATCATTGCCTAAAAACACTACTTTTTACATTGAACCAAATCTCTTCCCCAATACACAGTATACAAGAAGTGCAGGTGTTGTTAAGTATGGATTTGGTCCCGATTCAAATTCTTCGTCAATATATACTTTGGCTAATCACCCAACCGGACTTGTTTCTTTAGGTATTTACATTACTTCTACTACATTAAACTGGAATAATGTTGGTGCCACACGATATACCATAGAACGGGCTCCTGATCAAGGTGGGTCTCCTGGGACTTGGACCTATATAGTTACATGGGCGAACAATGTTTCCGGAACGGGTTACAATGACA
>Ga0156457_1001_pt2 | contig 11791 bp, 9 predicted proteins | sample RifOxyA2_FD_111904 | JGI IMG/M metagenome (GOLD analysis project Ga0156457, IMG submission 111904) | Elusimicrobia bacterium RIFOXYA2_FULL_40_6 | reverse complement strand
CCAGCAGGTCGTGCATACCGGCGTGCTGGCCCACAATACGGGGCCTCAGGAAATTATCAATAACAGAAATAAAAAACATGCTTATAATAATCATTGCAATACCCTGCAGAATATCCCCGGATATTATTTTAATGATACCCGCCGGCACCAGTACAACCCCTGTGCCCACAAAAGGTATAACAGCGAGAATCATCATTACAAGGCCCCACAGAAGCCAGGCCTTTATCCCGAAAATCCACAATGTAAAAGTTGCCAGAGAACTCTGTATAAAAGCAATAAGCAATATCCCCTTTACCATCGCGTTAGACATAGTATAAAACCTGAAAATTATCCTGTCCTTATATTCTTCCGTCATAGGTATTACATCTTTAATTTTCAGCAGAATATTTTCGCCGTCGCGTAAAAAATAAAAAAGCGAAAACATAATAATGAAGAAACTAAAAACAGCTTCCACAGTGAAGCGGGAAGTTGTATTTATGAATGTTGCCAGGGTGGTGCCCGAAAAACTTAAAACCTTTTCCAGCAGGGACTGCCAGTCCAGTTCAATATTATGCGATGAAAGCCAACCGCCCAATGGAGTGGTCATTATTTCCCCTATAATGCCCTCATTGCCTTTCTGGATAATTTCATTAATCTGCGGGCCGGCCGTGTGATAAAGCTCGATGCTTTGCACCACAAGAATTTGTGAAATGAAAACCAGGGGAATAAGCAGGGAAATTAAAATAACGGCGCAGCACAGCAGAGACGCCAGGGCACGCCTGTTTTTTGTAATTTTAAGAAAAAATTTGAATAACGGGTAAATCAATGTTGCGATTATGATGGAAATCAATATCTGCATCACAAAAAAACGGATCATACTTAAAAAAATAAACATAGATAAAACAAACACCGCCAGTAAAAAATACTTGCTGAATTTTTTCCCGTCCAAAACGCTTTTTTTAGGTTCCATTTTAATTCATCCCCTTATAACTTACTTAGATTTTAATCGGCAAATTAATAACAAATTTTGTCCCCTTGCCGGACAAAGAGTCAACGGTTATACTGCCCTTATGCAGTAATACTATATGTTTTACTATTGAAAGGCCCAGTCCTGTGCCTCCGAGCTTTCTTGAGCGGGATTTATCCACGACATAGAACCTCTCAAAAATTCTTGAAAGATGTTCCCTGGGTACCCCGATACCGGTGTCGGCAACTTCTATTTTAATGAAGGCGCCAAATTGCGCCGCAGAGACAGTAATTTCGCCTTTATCGGTATATTTTATTGCGTTATCCAGCAGGTTTACAAATAGTTGTTCCAGTTTAAACGGGTCAGCTGTAATTGAAGGAAGGTTTTTTTCAAAATCCAGTTTTAAGCGGAGGTTTTTTCCGCTTATTTGTTTTTCAAATATTTTAGTTACGCTTACTATCAGTTCTTTTAAGCCGACATTTTGAAATTCCGTTTTTTCTACGGGACTTTCAAGATTGGACAGCAGAGAAAGGTCCTGGACAATGCTCATAAGGCGGTCAATATTTCTTTTTATAACTTCCATATAGTGCTTATTGATTTCATCTTCCTCTTCCATGGTTTCAACAAAGCCCTTTATGGCAGTGAGCGGCGACTTGAGTTCGTGTGAAACATTTGCCACGAAATCTTTTTTAACGGCCTCAAGCTTTTTTGATTCAGTTATGTCGCGCAAAAGCAGTACAATTTCATCGTTTGTTTCCAGCCCGGTGACGCTGAGTAAAACCGGTTTATTATTTAATTCAGTTTCTCCTGTCTGATATTTATTATCTTTCCTCGTCGATTTAATCAGCTCGCTGAGTTTAGGGTCTCTAAAAATTTCCCAATAGAGTTTGCTTTCAATGGTTTCGCCGCCTGTTCCCGCAATATTTTTAAACGCGTTATTGCACAAAATAATTTTATCATCCCTGCCGATCAGCGCCAACCCCTCGTGTATAGACGAAATAATGCTGTCCAGTTCTTCCTTCTGTCGCGAAACATTTTCAAAAGATGATTTTACCTCGGCGGTCATATAATTAAAACTGTCCGCAAGTTGCTTAAATTCGTCCTTATTTTTTAAGTAGGCCTTCGCGGTGAAATCGCCTTTAGCGACCCGGTTTGCCGCCGCGGTTAAAATTTTAATCGGGCCGGATAAAGTCCTGGAAAAAAACAAGGCAATTAACATAAAAACAGCAAGAATAATTAAAACTATCCGGAATATACTGTTTTTCAGGCCGTTGAGAAGCGTATTAATCTGCTTAAGAAACAAGCTGACGCGCAAAACGCCTGTAATTTTATTATTTTCCTTAAGAGGCAGCGCAACATAAAGCATATCTTCGTTTTTTGTTGAACTTAAACGGAAGGATTGACCGATTTCACCGCTTAAAGCTTTTAATACCTCCGGCCGGTATTTATGATTTTCCATGGATTTGGGGTCATTTTCGGAATCAGCTAAAACCATGCCCTCTAAATCTATAACCGTTATCCTGGTATTGATATCTTTATCAAGTTTTTTTATAAGCGAATCAAGTTCCCTGAACTGTTTATTCTTTACAAGAGGCGCGGTTTGAATCCCTAATGCGGCTCCCAGATTAACAAGATTTTGGGTGAGCATGTTTACGTAGTGGGATTTTATTGAATTGAACGAGAAAAATAAAATTGTGGAACTAAGAAGCAGAGTGATTAGTACATAAAGGCTGAAAATCTTTAAAAATATTGACTTCTTAAACATAAGCATATTTACTTCCTCTGGAAGCTAATTCTATAAAAAAAACGGGCCGAATACAAATCCAATTCAAATCAATACTTATCTGGTACAAATTTGAATCTACCTTAAATAATTGGTATATTTGAAGTCAGTTTACGGAGGATTTATGCGCGGATTTCATATAGACATGAATACGGCCCAATTCAAAGGCGACTACTTAAAAAAGTGGCTGAAAGAACTGGCCAAACTGGGCTATGATACAATTATCTGGGAAATTGAAGCTAATGTTAAGTGGGATACCTGCCCGGAATGCTCTCCCGCGGATGCAATGTCAAAAACTGAGTTTAAAGAACTGCTGAAATTAAGCGCAAAACTAGGAATGGAGAATATTCCCCTTTTCCAGACGCTGGCTCATTGTGAATATGTGCTGAAACACGATAAGTATAAAAACCTGATGGAACTTCAGGGTGAAATAAGCCAGTATTGCCCGCAAAATCCGGAAGTATTGAAATTCACCGGAAAATGGATTGATGAATATTTGGAATTATTCGGAAAAATAAAATATTTTCATATAGGCGCGGATGAAGCGAGGTTTTTGGGCAAATGCGGTAAATGCAGAGAATACGTTGAAGAAAAATCCGTATCACAGCTTTATATTGACTATGTAAACAAGGTAAGCGAACCGTTAATAAAAAATAAAATTATCCCGATTATCTGGGCGGACATGGCGTTGAGCCACCCGGAAGCATTGGAAAAACTTTCAAGAAAAATCATGCTGTTTGACTGGATCTACAGCGTCCGCCGTATAGACGGAGAAGTGCAGGTATGGGGAGAAACAAACGGGAAGCACGGCAGGAATGATATTCCAAAACATATTTCTGATTTATATAAAAAATACCTATATCCTAACGGATTTGAATACGGCAGGGTTCCGGAAACATTTTATACGGCTGATTACCTTGCGGATAAAGGGTTCAAGGTTGTAACCTGCCCGGGCTCCAGCAGTTACGGTGACAATGTTTTTTCCCCCCGCAATTGGTACCACATGACCAACACATTTGATTCCTTTCAAAAAGGGATGTCGAAACATCTTTTCGGTTCGGTCTTAACAAGCTGGACCATACATCTTTTTCCGTGGGAATTACAGCTTTCCTGTATTGAAATTCCATCATTTTTGAAAAAATACCCCAAGAAAAATATTGAAGAATTCCAGAAATATTTTGTAAACAAGCATTTTGGGCTGAAAGACGATAATTTATGGAAAGCCTGCGGTTTACTTTCAATAGAATCACTTTTTGCATACACGGATTCACTGGGATTTGATAAAAGCCTCATGAAAGTGCCGGAAAGTTACGTGATAGATAAGCTGAAAAAAATATCCGAAGAAGGCCGCACGGGGCAGGAACTGGAAAACAGCGAAATAAGACTGAAGGAATATAAGGAAGCGCTGAAGCTTTTTGAAAAACTGGAAAAGAATGCGAAAAAAGGCAAAGACCTGATAAAAATCTGGAAACTTTTCGCAAGAAACCTTATAAACAGGGCTGAGGCAGCGATATTTCTGCTAAAAAATGGAACCGGTACAAAGAAGGACGGTCAAAAAATACTCAAGGAACTGCACAAACTGAAAATAGAGACTGAAGAATTTTATAAAAATGAAATAATCCCTTCAAGGCTGAAAGATTACATGCATTGGATGTACGGGTCAATTGAATATACATTAAACAGATCACTAGGAGAATAAGAATGTCTAAATTTACTTTTGAAGAAGTTAAAAAAGCGCTTAAACTTGACGAGAAATCCGAAATCTGGGAGAAAGACTGGGAACTGTCGGAAGAATCATTCAAGTTCGGAGAGCTTTATTTTTTGGAAGAAAATTATGTCGGTAAATCCTGCGATGAAATAAAAATGAAACCGGAAATAAAGAAATTAATTTTGGATTATCTTCCTGTTTTTAAGAGCAATATAGCATTACAACGTCTCATCTGGCACTGCCACTACATTACTTTTGTCATTGCAAAAGCAAAAAAACCGGATATTGCCGCCTGGCCGACAGAGCCTCTGGATGAAGGAATGTTCTTCCCGCTTTTTTTTCTTTCTGGGATAGATTTTATAAAAAAACACAACGCTAAACTGGGAATTTCAGAAGAAATAACCATTGATTCACTGGTGGATCTGGAATTGTGGATAATAGTTTATAAAGAAGTAACGGGAAAATGGGGATTGAGGCAGAAACATTGGGTAGCGAATGCGTTTTTAGGCCATATTTACAAATTGGGCCGTCTGCAATTTAAATTTGACCCATTTTTCATTGACCTGAACGTTTACAGGAATAAAAAAGACAGGCGGATAATAGTTTTCCCGTATGACGGCATCGAATTCAGGAAAGACGGGCAGTTTAACGGGGCAGATAAGATAAGGGAAACAGAAGGTATTTGGAAATCAAAACTCGAAATAAAGGACGGCTTCATTTACGGGAATTTTATTTCTCCGACAGGAATAGCCACTCCGGAAATAAAAAAAATCATGCAGTCTGAATGGGATTTGATATTAAAGAGAGACAGCCGTTGTTTAAGCGTACATATTCCTGCCACGGGGCCGATGGATTTTGCCCAGTGCGGGGAATCTTTCAGAAGGGCGATAGAATTTTTCCCTAAATATTTTCCGGAATACAATTATGAAGGGTTTTTCTGCGATTCGTGGCTGTTGGACCCGCAATTGGAACAGTACCTGCCCGCAGAATCAAACGTAATAAAATTTATGAAAGAATTCTACAATGTCCCCGTGCCGGATGCGGAAAATACGGTATTTTTCAGGGTTTTCGGCAAGGAACAGCTTGATGTGAAGACTGCCCCCAGGGATACAAGTTTAAGAAGGTCCATTATTAAGCACGTAGAAAATGGCGGGCGCTGGCGCGATACAGCTTTTGTGTATTTCGCGGAAGATTTTAACTGGGGCTCTCAGTTTTACCGCAAAATGTGGGGCATGTGAAAAAAACTAATTGGCGGCATCTGCTTATTTGTATAGGTTTTGTTTTTTTGGTGTGTAGTGTAAATGCTCAATCAGCTGAACCTTACTTGAATCCGGCAGGATGCCCGACTGCCGATGTTCTGCGAAAAAATGAAAAATTGCTTTGTGCCTGGGGCTGGGGTGCCTATGGGCTGTCTGACAGGACAACTCTATTCTACGATTGGCTTCTCGTTTTTTCCGGCATTCCCTCCGGATACTTAAGATACCAGCTTCCATTGGATACTAAAAAAATAACTCATGCGATTGAAGTATTCGGCGTGTATATGAATAGCGGCGATAAGGATTTTGTTTCAGTAACAAACCCTGCTTTTGAAATAAGGCAAAAAGGATGGGATTCGTGGGTTCACTGGAACACAACGTATAAGTTAACTAATTCCATGCGGCTCCATGCGTCTGCCGGCGCAACTTATGACACATATCAGCGGTATGTGCCAAAAGAAGAAGCGCAATTCACCAGCGAAAAAATCTATGAAAACTATTATACCCCTGACTATGCCCTTGGCTGTGACTATTCGCTGAATAAATCTGTAAAATTGTCACTGAATTATAGTTCCGGCAACGGTTTTTTCATCGCAGACCAGAACCCGCAGAGATGGGCTATGCAGATGGGCATACAACTTGCGCCCTTTCTTGATTCCAAGCATAAGTTTCTTTCAAGCATGCGCGTTGAGCTTTGGGGTTATTATGTCAATTACACAGAACTGAATTATGAAGAAAAACTTCCCGTTCCGATTTTTCCTCTTGTTATGTGGCAATGGTAATATTCCTACACTTTCCTTAAACCAACAAATTATCCAATATTCAAATCTCATTCCTGGGAACTAAATCCCCCTTTTTGCGTCTATTAGGTAGAGTCAAGCAAATCAATTATCATAAAGGAGATAGATTGAAATGGCAGATACTATTAAGCAAGACATTGTTGAGAGAAAAATATTTGTGATTAGGGGCTTCAATGTGATGTTAGACAAAGATATTGCCGAACTTTATGGGGTGAAAACAAAATCACTCAATCTTGCAGTAAAAAGAAATATATACAGGTTCCCATATGATTTTATGTTTCAGTTAACTAAGGAAGAGTTTGATAACTTGAGGTTTCAATCTGAAACCTCAAGTTGGGGCGGTGTCAGATACATGCCATATGTTTTTACTGAACAGGGTGTTGCCATGCTTTCCAGTGTCCTCAACAGTAAAAGGGCGATAAAGGTAAATATAGGCATAATGCGGGTATTTGTTAATATAAGGAACATAGTCTCAGAAAACAGAGGAATAATAGTTAAGTTGAACCAATTGGAAGATAAATTTCAAGCACACGATAATAAGATAAAAACCATTTTTGAAATTATTCATAGGCCGTCAGAAACGAAATTATTATCCCCCCGCAAGCCATTTTCAAATAAAAAGGCAATTAGAGATATTCTTGGTTCTTGTGAAAAGTATATTTATTGGGTAGATAAATATTTTTCAAAGGTTGGGCTGGATTGGCTGTCTGAATCGCTTAATTGTAAAAAAGTTAAAAATGTCAAAATATTGATGTCATCGGAAAAGGTTGATGATGCGCTTATGTCCTTGTATCACGATTTAAGGAAAGAATTCGAAAGCGAAAGCGTAAAAATTGAATTAAAAGTTATAACCGATCATAAACTAAATTCTTGTATCCATGATAGATGGATTATTTCAAAAAACGCTTGTTACAACACACCTTCAACTGACACAGTAGCGCGAGGGCAATATAGCGAAGTAAAAAGAACAACCAATTTCCCGCCGTTTGATGAATGGTGGAAAGCAAGTAAGGATATTTAGTAAGTCCATTGATTTGACAAATAGTTACTAAATACATATAATTAACAAAAGTGTTAAGTATGTGTATATAGTAAAAATGATGAATTATAACAAATTATCCAAACTAAACGACAAACTCTATTTTACCGCTGAAGACATATCGGAACTGCTGGGCATAAAATACAATTCGGCGCTAGTAATGTGCACCCGTTATGTCAAAAATGGTTCTTTTATAAGGTTAAAGAACAATTTCTACATATTAACCCAAACCTGGAAAGAACTTTCCCAAGAAAAACTATTCAAAACCGCCAATATCCTGCAAGTCCCGTCGTATATTTCCCTAAACACAGCCCTATCCTATTACGGTGTTACCACGCAGGTCCAGCGGGATTATTTTGAAAGCATATCCTTAAAAAGGCAGACAGAACGGGAGATTGCAGGCAAAACATTCAACTACTACAAAATAGCAGGTACATTCTATACTGATTTTGTCAAACAAAACGATATATTCATTGCTTCAAAAGAAAAGGCCTTTATCGACGCGGTTTACCTTTATTCTTTTGGAAAATACAGGATTGATTTTAACGCGCTGGATTATAAAAAACTGGACATTAGCAGAATAAAGAAAATTATCAACCGGTATTCGGATAAAACAAAACGAATAATGAAAAAACTATGCAAGATTTAAATTTATGCTAAATTTAATCAAACAAGAACAATTTGAGCTGGAAGTGCTTGATAAACTAAACAGCGCAAAAATACTGAACAATCTCGTTTTTATCGGCGGGACGATGCTGCGGTTGTGCTACGGGCTGGAGCGCTTTTCCACGGATTTGGATTTTTGGCTGATTGATGAAGTAAAAACAGCGGTTCTTTATGGAAAAATCAAGGATTATCTGGCACAATATTATAAAATCAGTGACACAAAAGATAAATTTTACACAATGCTTTATGAAGTCAAATCCGAAAAATACCCCAGGAGCCTGAAAATAGAAATCCGAAAGAATCTAATTAAAGCCAAAACCGAGAAGTCTATTGCTTACAGCAAGTATTCAAATTTGCAGGTGCTGGTGAAAACTCCACCGTTAAATGATGTGATGGATTCAAAAATAGAAACATTTTTGAGCAGAAATGAAATCAGGGATGTGTTTGATATTGAATTCCTTTACAAAAAGGGTGCAAAAATGAGTGTTTCAAAGGAAGTCCTGAAAGAACTGCTTGCAAAAATAGATGCTTTACCCCTGAACGATTATAAAGTAAAACTCGGATCATTACTGGAACAGGAGCTTAGAAGCTACTACACAAAAGAAAAATTCAAAATCCTAAAATCAGCAATCCAAGCGCAAATTACCACCAACCCTCTTTAAATTTCCTTTTCATTCCTAGGAACTAAATCCCACTTTTTGCGTCTATTAGGTAGGGTCAATCATATAGATTATCAAAGGAGATAGAATGAACATTTATCAACGCATAAAGCAAATTATTGAAACATCGCGAAATAACATCGCGCGAGCGGTTAATTTTGAAATGGTACAGGCCTATTGGCTTATTGGGAAAGAAATAGTAGAGGAAGAGCAACTAGGGCAAAAGAGAGCAGAATATGGCAAACAACTTATAACTAATCTATCTTTAAAATTGGCAAAAGAATTTGGACAAGGTTTCACACTGGCTAATATTTGGAATATGCGCCAATTTTACATTGTATACCCAAAACTCTACTCACTGCGTAGAGAATTAGGTTGGACCCATTTTAGGGTTTTGATGAGAATAGAAAATCCTGAGGCACGATCGTTTTATGAAATTGAGAGCGCTAAAAACAAATGGTCTGTCCGGGAACTTGAAAGGCAAAAAGGCAGCCTGCTTTATGAAAGACTTGCTTTAAGCAGAGACAAAAAAGGATTGAAAAAGTTAGCACTAAAAGGCCAGGAAATAAGGAAGTATGAAGATATGATAAAGGACCCATATGTGCTGGAGTTTACAGGGCTGCCGGAATCACCGAAACTTTACGAAAGTAAACTGGAACAGGCGTTAATTGATAATATTTCAAAATTCCTCTTGGAATTGGGCAGAGGGTTTACATTTGTAGCAAGACAGAAACGCATATCCTTGGACGGCGATCATTTCTATATTGACCTTGTGTTTTATAATACTATTTTAAAGTGCTATGTGCTTATTGATTTGAAAATTGGCAAATTAACCCATCAGGATTTGGGGCAGATACAGATGTATGTGAATTATTATGACAGAGAGTTAAAGCGGAAAGATGATAATCCCACCGTAGGGCTTATTTTGTGTGAAAACAAGAAAGAAGCGGTTGTCCGTTATACTCTTTCAAAAGAGAATAGGCGGATATTTACTTCAAAATATAAGTTATACTTACCAACTAAAAAGGAACTTTCCAAACTTATTTGAATTTCCCCTCAAAAAACGGTAACATATGGGTAAAGATTACCATCAGTAACCTTGAGCTTTTATCAAATCAAGGGTATTCTAGAGAACATTAACTCGCTTTTTAACTAAAACAAATGAAAAAAACACTGATTTTAACAGTAATTGTCTTACTAATTGGGATGTCAGAATGTAAAAGCCATGATTTTGTTGCACCGACAAGGATTGAAAAACCAGTAGAGAGTAAAATGGTAACAGAATATGTAAAAGATCAATTAAGGTATGTTGAAGAAAACAAAAATGATATTCAATCTATAGAAAAACTTTATCATAGCATAAATCATTGGTGGAATCTTGGAGTATATGTCAGTTCTGAAACTACAAGGACAATAACAAGAGCACTGATAAAAGTGTTTTATAATATTGAAAATCTCCCAAAAAGTGAGGCAAATAAAAATTACATTATTAATATAATAGGTAGATACGATAATAGTTTAGAAGCTAAAGGCTTTATACTTAAGTTAATAACTGGAAGAAAAGAAAAGTATAAAGAAGAAGCTTTAAGGAGTATAAGCCAACATGGTGTACATGGAGAAGATGTATATTACAAATTAAAAGACTTTATAAAGAAAGGTATTATTACCAGAACAGAAACAATGACAGCATTGAGACGTGCTAATCCAGAAAAAGCATTAAAAGACTTGCAAGAGATAGCAGCAACAACAAAAGATGTAAAAGAATTCGTTTGGGTTGGTCAAACAATATGTGATTATCATAATCCTGAATTGATTGATATTCTTTTAATGAGGATAGGAGAATTCAAGAGATCAGGAGATTTTGAGCCAACCTTAGCGATCGATCATAAATTATTAGATAAATATATTCAAAATGCTAAAGGCAACAAACTAAAAATGGCTCTGTTAGTAAAAGAAATGCACTAAATAGTTAGAATTAACCATTGTAGTAGTCATGTTGGGTTTTGATGGTGCTTGGAAATTCATGATTATCGGTAAAAATGTTGATTCTGGTGAATTGTTAATATGAAACAGCATAATTGGATTGTGTTTTTATTGTTGGCGGTGATGATGGGGCGGCTGGTGCATACTGCCTGGCAGAAATCCGCGACTTATGATGAAGCTTTTTATATGTCTTACGGATATTCACTGCTTAAAACCGGTGATTACAGGTTCTCAATAGATAAGCCACCGTTAGTTCCTGTAATTTCCGCTCTCCCCCTTCTACTTCTGCAACCAAAGTTTGATACAACCGATCCAGATTGGTCGAAGGCAGCAAATTGGATGAACGCCGCCAACCCCTGGGGCGAGCTGGGCTCCTACCGGTGGAACTTCTCGCTGAAATTCCTTTACAATAACGATATTCCGACGGATAAAATACTCTTGTTTTCGCGGACTGCAATTATTTTAACCGTTGTTTTGCTGGGTTTCCTCGCCTTCCTTTGGACAAAAAACATATTCGGGCCGACAGCGGGTTACTATTTCCTGATATTTTATACATTCTGCCCGAACATCTTAGGAAATTCCTTTCTTACAACCGAAGATTCCATTGTAAGCGCGCTAATGTTCCTTAGTGTTTTAAGTTTTCTTAAGCTTATTGACAAACCCGGCTACAAAACAGCTATTATTACCGGTTTATTTACCGCCTTGGCCCTGCTTTCAAAACACACGGCTTTGTTTTTGTTCCCAACTTACCTGATAATTCTGCTGACAGCAGTATTTACCAAGAAAATTGTCCTGAAAAAGAAAATTGTTCTTGAATACCTTGCGGTATTTGGGGTTTCCTTCCTTATTATAGCGCTCTCTATCCTTATCGCTTACAAATTTACTTACATTAAGTTCTATTTTTACAATATTAAAAACACATTGCTTTACCAGAAAAACGGCCAGGCGTCA
>Ga0156457_1029_pt2 | contig 12002 bp, 11 predicted proteins | sample RifOxyA2_FD_111904 | JGI IMG/M metagenome (GOLD analysis project Ga0156457, IMG submission 111904) | Elusimicrobia bacterium RIFOXYA2_FULL_40_6 | reverse complement strand
TGAAATGAGCTCTTCAAAAGCTTCAATTTCGCCGTCCTGAGCCCGCAATATTAATGCTTGTTCATTTTCCATGCTACACATATCCTGGGGGACTATGTTTCTATTAATTAGACAATCTGAAGCGTTAAAAAGTTCCGTCATTTGATTATAACTACTTTTTTGGTGTCTTTCAAGCAAGAACGCAATGCCTGCACTAGGATGCAGGCATTGCGTTTCTTAAGCGAAAATATGTAATCTATCCAGCTCTCGGGCCGGACTGTTTCCGCGCTATTTGACAACCACGATTTTCTTTGTGTCTTTGAAATCACCGGCAACTATGTGTACGAAATACACGCCGCTTGCCGTGATCTGGTCATCAAAATTCTTGCCGTTCCACATAGCTGAATGGTCTCCAAAAGGCATATCCTTATCAACAATTGTCTTGACAAGTTCACCATTAGAGTTGTAAACGGTGATCAATACATGGACAATTTTTGATTCGTCTGTTTCATGTGTGCCTCCAAGAGTGTACCTGATTACAGGCAACTGACCTTTGTTTTCAGGAACAATCCTTGGATTATGAACGCTCAAAACACCTACCGAGCCTGGAGCAAGTTGATCTTTAAGTATTGTAACGCCATCGGAAGAAGTCACAGCGCTCTGTAATCCTGCGCCATTTTCTGCTTTTACATTTACATAGTAGGTTTTACCTACTACAAGACGGACTTGTGCACCTTGGAAACTTCTCCAAATACTGCCTACCCCCCAGTTTCTTACATCTGTTCCACCAGGTGTGGTACCGATCGAAGAGTAATACTTAACTACGCCGCTTTCAGGGTCAGTTGAAGCATCCCAATTCGCTGATAAGGTTGTGCTTGATGAAAAATAAAGCACATTAATGTCTGCTCCTTTACCATCGCGCACAAATGCTGGTGCGGTTGGAGGAGTGGTATCAGTAACAGGAGGAGTTATTATTGTAGATTGAATAACTGAGAAATTGGCAGTGACTGACTTATTCGAATTCACAACCACTGAAACAGAATTCGATGTTCCTGAAGCATCGCCTGACCAATTAGCAAAAGTGTATCCTGAATTTGTAGTCGCAGTAACTTGAACGCTTGTTCCTGCCGTATAAGTTCCACCAGCCGGATTAAGAGTTACTGAACCTGAATTTGCCGGGGAAACATTTGCTGTGAGAGTATAGTTCACAACAACAGCAGAAGCAATGAAATTCTGTGCGGACTGATTGCTGTTTAAGTTCGAGAAAGACTTACTTACAGGAGCAAAAGTGAATCCTGTTTTAGAAGGTGTAACAGTAAAATTTCCGCCGCTAACTAATCCTGCGAAAGAATAGGTTCCGCTGGAATTAGATGTGGTTGTAGCGCTAGCCGACCCTGAAAGAGTCAATGTAACATTGGAAGCACCAGAAACCTGTCCGGTAATTGAATAGGTCGCCGGGGGAATTACTACTGTCTGTCCGTTTGAAGATGTGACAGAACTCAATAATCCTGCTCCATTTTGCGCTTTCACACTGAAAAAGTAGGTTTGTCCGCTGGTTAAAGATAAACTTGCTTTGGTTACAACTGTTGCTAATCCATTATTTGTCCAGGCAACAACATTCGTTGCGCCAGCAGTTGTACCTATTGCATAAAAGTAACCTGCTAGGCCGGATTCAGGATCTGTGCTAACAGTCCAGTTTGCTGATAACTGAGTCGCAGAAGTTGTCTGAGAAATATCTGTGCCAGTGCCGTCATTAACTGTTGCAATGGCAGATGGGGGCGTACTATCAGCAGGCGGAACATAAGCTCCTGTGAAGTTTTGGTTATACATATTTGTAGATACATACAAAGATAGGCCTGAAGGGGTGAAAGTATAATTCGTTTTTGTTGCATATATGTCATAGTAGCTTGAGACTGACACTGAAAAAGAGTAGTAGCCATTTGCACCGGTAGTATAGGTGGTCCATGGCGAGTCAAGGTTTACAATTGCCCCACTGATTCCTGCACCGCTGATATCTCTTACATAACCACTTATGCTTAAACTAAAGGCATTTGCGATTAGTGTAGTCAAACAGACTGCACTGACCAGAAAAACCCTTAAGTTTTTCATTACTGCATTTTTACTCATGATTTTGTTTCCTCCGGTTTAAAGTTTAGTTGCATATTTTTCGCTTAATGATTACAATATTTTCGTCCGCTTTTTCCCTAGTGATTATTTCTCCTCCTTGCCTATTTGACAATTCAAACTAAAAAAAAGTTCCCCAACATCTCGAAATGTTGGGACTCCGGCACCTTGCCTGCGCCCGCCAATAAAAAAAGCCGCTTTTTTAAAAGCGGCTTTTTAGTTTTTAAAATGTTTAACCGGATGTCTTGTTTATTTGCTATTCACCGGGAAGCGGTATTCCACTTCGCCTTCCTTTATGTAGCCGAGGTCCCTGCGGATGCGGTAATCAAGATAGGCATCGTTGCTGTCGAGCAGGTATATTTCTTTTCTCAAACGGGCATTTTCCAGCTGGAGTTTAACAATGTCCTTCTTAATCTTATAAACTTCAATATTTCTCTTTACTAGATTGAAAAACCCTTTGTTAAAAATTAAAACTGCAATTATAACTATAACAATAAGAATTTTTCTATTCTTTTTTGAGAATATTGAACGGAAGTCCATCCTATTTTTTAAATCCGACAAATTTTGCTTTTGAACCAAGCTCCTGTTCAATTCTCATTAACTGGTTATATTTGCAAACACGGTCAGTCCTGGATGCAGAACCTGTTTTAATTTGACCGGTATTTAAAGCTACTGACAAATCTGCAATGAATGAATCTTCGGTTTCGCCTGACCTGTGTGAAATAACTGCAGTGTAACCCGATTTGAAAGCCAGTTGGACAGCTTCTACTGTTTCAGTGAGGGAACCAATCTGATTTACTTTGATAAGAATTGAGTTGGCAATTCCTTTTTTGATACCTTCAGTAAAAATCTTGGTATTTGTTACAAAAATATCGTCTCCTATAATTTGTATTTTTTTGCCAAGCTTGTCCGTCATTTTTTTCCAGCCGTCCCAGTCCGCTTCCGATAAACCGTCTTCAATGGAAACTACCGGGTATTTGCCAATCAGGTTATCGTAAAAGTCAACCATCTGGTCTGATGTTTTAGTTTTGTCTTTCGGCTCGCCCTCAAGGGTATATACTTTATTTTCATAAAGTTCGCTAGCCGCGCTGTCAAGCGCCAGGTAGACATCTTTTCCCGGTTTGTATCCGGCTTTTTCTATTGCTTCTACGATAGATGAAAGCGCTTCTTCGTTTGAGCCAAGATTTGGGGCAAATCCGCCTTCATCGCCGACTGAAGTATTGTAGCCTTTCTTTTTTAATACAGATTTAAGGTTATGGAAAACTTCGGCTCCCATTCTTAAAGATTCAGCAAATTTATTTGCGCCGGAGGGGACAATCATGAATTCTTGAAGATCAACATTGTTATCCGCGTGCTCTCCGCCGTTTAAAATATTCATTAACGGGACAGGAAGAATGTAGTCGTTTGATTTTATGCCGTAGCATTTGCGTATGTATTCATAAAGAGGCATTTTCTGTGATATACTTTCCGCTCTGCATAATGCAAGGGAAACTCCCAGTATCGCGTTAGCGCCGAGTTTTGATTTGTTTTCAGTGCCGTCCATTGAAATCATCAGCCTGTCTATTTCAATCTGTTTTGCAGAATCCATTCCTTCAATTTTCTTTGCAATTGTGTCGTTAACATGTCCTACTGCTTTTAATACACCTTTGCCTAAGTAGCGGGATTTGTCTCCGTCTCTCATTTCCAGGGCTTCCCTGGTGCCGGTTGACGCTCCTGACGGGACTGCTGCTCTGCCTAAAACGCCATTGTCCAATAAAACATCCACTTCTACTGTAGGGTTTCCTCTTGAATCAAGGATTTCGCGTGCAACTACTTTTTTAATGTTTGCCATAAAATCTCTCCTTTATTTTTTAAAGTCTTAATTCGGGTATTGTATCTTTTTTTTCAGGATTTGTAAATTATTTTCTACTGTTTTTTGGTCTTCAGGTTTGGGTAATCCCAGTTTTACCGCCAGCTCCCAGTTTTGTTGCGCCTGGAAAAAATCATTTTTCATCCAGTAGCAATTGCCCAGGCAGTTATAGACTTCACCGTAATTTCTCAGGTCAACAGAGACGTTGTAGGAACGAATGGCATCATCAATTCTGCCGGCCTTGCGGTAAAGTTCGCCCAAATCAAAAGCGCTTTTTTCGGAATTAACTTTGTCCAGGGATATCGATTTTTCATAATAATAGGCCGCTTTATTAAAATCATTAATTTTTACGGCTTCATCTGCGGTTTTTCTGTAGGAGTCAGCAATAAACGGAATGAGCGCAAATTTCCAGACGGTGAAGAAGTAAAGAGCAATAATGAGTAGTCTGAAACTTATATTTGTGTTCTTATGATTCACTATTTCAAATTTGAAATTTCTGCTGCTCAATCCCATAAGGACAAAAAGTGTAATCGCCGTAGGCATAATTCTTAAGGGGAAATTGGTTAAGCAAAAAACCAGGAAAGCCAGCACTCCCGCAGAAATACACAGCGACAAAGTGTCATTATTTTGATTTTTTATTATAGCGTAAAAATAAAAAACAAAAATCATCAGGAAACTTAAAAGCCCTAAAGTTCCTGTCTCTGCCCAAATCTGCAAAAATTCATTATGAACGTTTGATTCACTAGTACCACGAAGGCTGAAATTAGTTTTTTCTTTCACTTTCGCCTGGTATAAAGCAAAATTGATTTTTAAATTTCCTGCCCCGATTCCAATAAAAGGATGTTCTTTTATAATTTCAACAGCCGTCTGCCACTTGAACAATCTTTCGGCAACTGAAGGGGATTGCGAAGCGGGGTTGATTGTTTGATATTTGGAGAATTTGCTTATTCCGAATAAAACACCCAGTAAAACAATTATTATACCTATGGCAAAAAGCAGTTTTTTGTTTTTAACCAGCGAAACAACAAGTAAATAAATCAAAGAAACTGAGCAAGCTATCCACGCGCCGCGGGTTCTATTAAAAATCAGGTCGGCTGTCAGCAAAACAAAAAGCAACAGACATAGATATTTTTTGGAACCGTCAGTTTTAAAAAAAAGCGTTAATGCTGCAGGAATTACAATAATAAGGTAGCCGGCAAAGAAATTCGGGTTTCCGAAGCTTGCTGAAGGCCGGCCGCCGTAAGTGTTCGCCCAATTAACAAAATCATACCCGAAATGCTGGAATGTTCCGTAGCATCCCGCGATTAAAGCGGTAATCAAAATTGTGTTTAAGATGCTTTCTGTGTGTTTTGTTTCCAGTGTTGAAGCATAAATGAACGCAAAAAACAGGCAGGAGTGCAGAAGAAAGGTATATATCGCAAGCTGGGGAAATTTCGCGTTAAAAATGGAAATCAATTCAAAGAAAAGAAACACAAAAATCGCAGTTACTGTGAAGCTCAATTCAAATTTTATTTTATTTTCAAATATATTTATAAAGAAAAATCCCAGTCCTGCCAATAACAATAGCAGAGTCAAAATTTCTTTTATAAGGAAGTGGTCTTTTGTACCTGTAAAAAAGGCAAGGGGTATCAAAAATAAAGAGAGCTGGACTAATCTGAAAGCGATATTCATTAGATGAGGATTAAAGGGCAGCTATTATTTTTTCGGTATCTTTCTGGATAGCTTCGCTTTTCTGCTGCGAGTTGGATTCAAAATATAATCTTACCAGAGGTTCGGTTCCGCTTAAGCGCATGCCTACCCAGGACCCGTCTTCCAAAATAAACTTGAAACCATCCATTGTGTTAAGTTCTTTTACTTTTATACCGGCAAATTCTTTCGGCGCTTTCGCGACGATGCTGTCTTTGAATCTTGCCATGATTTCAGGTTTTACAGTAAGGTTTTTTCTCGTAGTGACATATTTTCCCGTGAGTTTTTCGATATCGGCAAATATTTTCTTGAATGATTTTTTTTCAATCGCCGACATTTCTGCCATCAGCAGGCAGGCAAGAACTCCGTCTTTTTCAGGCACATGGCCTCTTATGGTAAGCCCGCCGGATTCTTCTCCGCCGATTATGAATTCCTTCGGGTTATTTACCATAATATCACCGATGTATTTGAACCCCACGGGTGTTTCTTTTACTTCAATACCGAATTTATTAGCGATAGCGTCAATCAGATGAGTGGTCATGCAGGAACGGGCTACGATACCTTTCCAATTACGGGTTTTTGCTAAACTATAAAGTAGTAAGGCTATTACTTCGTTAGGGGTAATATAGGTTCCATCACAATCCAATATGCCGAACCGGTCCGCATCGCCGTCACAAGAAAGACCTAAATTCAGTTTGTTCTTTTTTACGATATTGCCCAAGCCTTTCAATCTTTCAGCGTCCGGTTCTGGACGGCCTCCGCCAAAAAGCGGGTCCCTGTAACCGTGAATAACTTCCAGCTTGCAGCCGTTTTCCTTTAATAATGTGTCTAAGTAACCTCTGGCCGCGCCGTAAAGCAGGTCAACTCCGACTTTGAGTTTCGCTTTCTTGATAGCTTTGAAATCAACTAATTCCTTAATTCTTTTTATGTATGTTGCTTTAGGGTCAACTTCCCGGATGAGTTTTTTCTTTAATCCTTCTTCCCAAGATATATCTTTTATTTTTGAAGGGTCGTTTTGGAGTGTTTTACAGCTTTCTTCTATAGCTTTTGTTGTTTCAGGCATCGCGGGCCCGCCCCAATCGGGAGAGAATTTTAACCCGTTATATTCTGGCGGGTTATGGCTGGCTGTAAAGTTTATTCCGCCTGAAAGTTTGCCTCTGATAATTTCATATGAAATAAGCGGAGTGGGAACATCCCTTGTTGTATATAGCGCTTTTATGCCATTGGCGGCCAGCACGCGGGATGAAAGTTTTGCGTATTCTTCGGAAAGAAACCGGGGGTCGTAGCCTACGATAACACATTTTGAATTTGAAATTTGAGATTTGTTTATATAATCAGCTATTGCCTGGCTGACAATTTTAACATTGTCAAAAGTGAACTCGTCAGCAATCAAAGCCCTCCATCCGCTAGTCCCGAATTTGATTGTTGTCATAAAGTCCCTCCGGATTAATTGCAAATAACCTTACTAAAGCTTTTTTTGCCTGCGCGCACAATTGTTGGTTTATCTGTTAAAGTAATCGTATCATTTTCATTTATAATCTTGCCTTCGGTTGAAGCGTTGGCGAAAACCTCAATTGCGTTCTGTTTCAACAACCGCCTTGCCTCATTTTTACTCGGTGCCAACTTGAATTCTACCAGAAAATCTGCGGGTTTCCACTGATTTTGTTTTGTTTCAAATTGTGGGATATCCGTAGGCAATTCTTTTTTTGAAAATACACTTTCAAATTCCTGTTTTACTTTATCTGCTGTTTCGCTGCCATGGTATTGCTTTACAATTATTTGCGCGAGTTTAACCTTTGTATCGCGCGGTTTTTCTTTTATTTCCTGTTTAATGTTTTCCAGCTTTTCATCTGTTAACAATTCGTAATAAATGTCCATCACATCATCCGGGATGGACATTATCTTGCCGAAAATATCTTTTGGGGTATCGTTGAGCGCTATATAATTTTTGTAGGACTTGGACATTTTTTTAACGCCATCAGTCCCTACTAAAAGAGGCATCATCATAACAACCTGTTCTTCCTGGCCGTATTTTCTCTGTATCGTGCGGCCCATCAAGAGATTGAATTTCTGGTCTGAACCACCTAATTCCACATCCGCTTTGACTGCGACAGAATCATACCCCTGAAGCAAGGGGTAGAGAAATTCAAGCATTGTAATATCCACTTCATTTTTAAATCTTTCCGTAAAATCTGCCCTATGCAGCATCTGGGCAACAGTAGCCTGGCTTGATAGTTCCAATAAACCCTTTATACCAAGCGCTTTCAGCCAGGAACTATTGTAGACGACTTCAGTTTTATTTTTGTCAAGAATCCTGAATACTTGTTCCTGGTAGGTTTTAGCGTTTTCAAGTATTTTCTCTTCCGTCACTACAGGCCTGGTTTTGTCCTGCCCGGAAGGGTCGCCGATTTGCGCTGTGAAATCTCCTATTAAAAACACAATAGTGTGCCCAAAATCCTGAAATTGCTTCAATTTACGCAAAAGCACAGTATGCCCCAGGTGCAAATCCGGGGAGGTGGGGTCAACGCCGTATTTTATCCGAAGATGTTTCTTTTTTGACAGTTTATCGATTAACTCCTGTTCAGAAATTATTTCGGTGATACCGCGCTTAAGCTGCTGCAATTGTTCTTTCATAACGACATCAATTTACCATTTTTGGAATTTTTTTGCAAACTTTTTTATAATTTAGTAAAGTATTTAGCGACAAGAGTATAAAAAAGAGGCTGGACAAGGAGAGAAACAAATATGTTTAACAGATCATTTGTTGTAGCTGTGTTGGTTTTATTTCTTGGTTTAGGTGTTGCGGGTGCTGCTGCTGCAAAAAAGAAAGCAGACAAGGCGGCTAAAACGGAAAATAAAGCCGATAATACCGTAACAAGCACCCTTTTAGAAACACCGAAAGACAAGGTAAGCTACACGATTGGCTGGGATATCGGAAACACATTAAAAAAACAATTTATCGATGTGGATACAAACATACTACTTATGGGCATCGAAGGCGCAATAAATAAATACGACAAATTGCTCACAGATGAAGAAATGCAGCAGGTTATGACGGATTTAAGGACAGAAATGCAGGCAAAAAGGGCGGATGCCCAGGCCAGACAGGGAGAAACAAACAGAAAAGAGGGCGAAGCATTCCTTGCCAAAAACAAACTTAACAAGGATGTAAAAGTCACAGCAAGCGGATTACAGTATAAGGTAATAGTAAACGGAAAAGGCCCAAAACCAAAATCTTCGGATACTGTGCAGGTACACTACGCCGGGACATTAATTGACGGGACCGAATTTGACAGTTCTTATAAACGCGGTTTCCCGACAACTTTCCCGGTAACCGGTGTAATTCCCGGATGGACGGAAGCGTTACAGCTTATGAAAGTCGGCTCGAAATGGCAGCTATTTATCCCTTCCAATATCGCTTACGGTGAACGCGGTGCAGGCGAGAATATCGGGCCCAATGCAGCTTTGATTTTTACGGTTGAGCTTCTCAGTATTCAGGAACCGGAGAAAAAATCTGACAAGCCTGCTGCGGCTACCATGCCTAAAACAGAAAAGAAATAAGGAATAACTTTTGCAGATATATATCGCAACGGCGCTAACCGACGTAATAATTTTCTTTACAGTTTTTTTCGTTATGTACCGGGCGGGAGAAGCGGGGCTCAGCAACGGGTTGTGTACTTTGCTGGGTATATCGGGAAGCATCGGGTACGTCATAACCAGTTTCGCTTCCGGGAAATTAGTAAACCACAAAAACTGCAGGCACTTGTTGTTAATCAGCTCGCTTGCCGGGACCATCCTCTGTATTACGGTGTTTTTTTCCACGAATTACCTCCTGAATTTATTTTTTCTTTTTGTTTTTGGGCTGGCTAACGGAATTTTTTTCAATGCTTTCCAGGCCTTTATGCGCAATAGTTCCTCCAAGGGCGACATAATAAAAACCATTTGCATGTATACTGTTGCATGGAGCTGCGGTACATCTTTAGGTTATCTTTTTTCAGGAAGCCTTTATAAACTGGGCCCCTATGCGCTCTCGGCGATCGTTGTACTGACTGGTGCGTGCGTACTGTGGATTTTCCGCAAAGACAGCAGTATTGAAGACAAAAGTGAATCAGGAAATTATCCTTTAAGCACCAACATAATGTTTGTCTGGATGGGCTGGGTAATAATCTTTGTTGTAACTTTTGTTGAAAGGGCCATCCTGGTTTTTTTTCCTGTGCTTTGCGCGCAAAAAAATCTGGGGCCTTTTTATGCAAGCCTGCCTTTGTTCCTAATGATGTTAGGCCAGGGTGTTTTTAGTATCTATTTTTTTAGAAATAAAAATCTCTTTTACAAAAAAAACATAATTGTCATAATGAACATCCTTGCGGCCACAACCTTGTTGCTGGTGTGGGTGTTTCCGAGTTATTTGGTTTACCTGGCAGGTTTTACGTTATTCGGTATATACGGGTGTTTTGCATATTTTTCCGCTGTGCTCTATGCAAACAATCATTTTGAAAATCAATCCTATAACGTAGGGATTAATGAAGGAATTGTAGGTATAAGCTCAATTTTAGGCGTGGTAATATCGTATTTTTGGATGAAAGCCCTGCCCGGGCCGGATTCTATTTACCTTGGCTGCGCAATGCTTTTGATTATTTTGATATTTATCACTGCCTTAATGCCGGTAAAATCCCGGGAAAAGGCCTGAATAAGTTTGTTGACAATAAAGTTGATATATTATATTATTTGTTTCAATTAATCAGTTAAACAATGGAGAGCCCGTGCCAACTAAAGAAGAATTACTCGCAAAAGCAAAAAAACCCGCAGAAGACGCAATGAAACTTCATCCCTTCTATCAGGGGAAAATAGAGATTACCCCCAAATGCTGTATAAGAAGCATGGATGACTTTTCTATATGGTACAGCCCCGGCGTCGCAGAGCCCTGCAAAGCAATAAATAAAAACAAAGACCTTTCCTTTGACTACACAAACAGGGCCAATTTGATAGCAGTAATTACTGACGGTACCAGAGTGCTTGGCCTTGGCAATATCGGGCCCGAAGCCGCTATGCCTGTAATGGAAGGCAAGGCGATGATTTTTAAATATCTTGGCGGTGTTGACGCCGTGCCAATATGCCTTAATACAACGGACCCGAAAAAATTCATTGAAACCGTAAAACTTCTTGAACCTTCATTCGGCGGAATAAATCTTGAAGATATTGAAATGCCGAAATGTTTCGAAATACTGGACACATTAAGAAAAGAAATGAATATTCCCGTATGGCACGATGACCAGCAGGGAACCGCGCTTGTAACACTGGCGGGTTTTACAAATGCATTAAAAGTCGTAAGGAAAAAAATAGATCAGGTAGTAGTCGCGATGGTGGGGGCCGGTTCAGCAAATATCTGTATAGCGCGATTGTTGATCAAAGCCGGAGTAAATCCAGGAAACATTATCATGACGGATACAAAAGGCACATTGCACAAAGGGAGAACAGAATTAAAAGAAAAATACAAAGAAAAATGGGAGATGTGTCAGAAAACGAATAAAAATAGTATTATAGGCGGTATAGCCGAAGCTATGAAGGGCGCTGATGCATTGATAGCTCTTTCTACCCCGGGTCCTGATGTTATAAAGAAGGAATGGATATCGGCAATGGCAAAAGATTCTATTGTTTTTGTCTGCGCAAACCCCATTCCTGAAATATGGCCCTGGGAAGCAAAGGAAGCTGGTGCCAGGATAGTGGCTACTGGCCGTTCAGATTTTTCCAACCAGGTTAATAACTCTCTTGGTTTTCCGGGTGTTTTCCGCGGAGCTCTCGATGTAAGAGCAAAAACTATTACGGATGAAATGTGTATAGCCGCTGCAAATGAGATAGCAAAAGTCCAGGAAGATAAAGGGCTTGATGACGAGCATATTGTTCCGACAATGGATAATTGGGAAGTTTACATAAGGGAAGCAATCGCGGTAGGATTAAAAGCCATAGAGCAGGGCGTGGCAAGAAAAATACTTACAAAAGAAGAATTGAGGAGCCGGGCTGAAGCCGTTATCCGCAGGTCCAGGGATGAAGTAAAAATACTTATGGACAGCGGGATAATTAAGATGCCGGAGTAGAGGAATGTCCCGCATGCCTTTCCTAGCAGGCAGAATGCGGGATTAAAAAGGAAGAAATGCATAAAGTTGATGTAAATAATATCATACAGGAAGTTAAGAAAGCGTGCATCGACACGAACTGTATCATCAGAAAAGATATTGCGTTTTCCCTTAATAAAGCGGTTAAAAATGAATCCGGGCTCGCGAAAGAAATTTTAAGCGAGCTTATACTCAATAGTAAAATCGCAAAAAAAGAAATGATGCCTATTTGCCAGGATACCGGAATCACCTGT
>Ga0156457_1005_pt4 | contig 12128 bp, 5 predicted proteins | sample RifOxyA2_FD_111904 | JGI IMG/M metagenome (GOLD analysis project Ga0156457, IMG submission 111904) | Elusimicrobia bacterium RIFOXYA2_FULL_40_6 | reverse complement strand
TACTTCTTCTAATTTATATTCTTTCTTTGTTCCGGTTAATTTAGAGACACAATCTATCATGGTGTAGGGGTTTTTCCCGTGTATTTGCTCAAAAAGATGGCCGTTGTTGTCAAGCAACTCAGCATTTTTAGGTAACCCTTTCAAAAGCATGTTTTCTTTTTTTATCAGGTCGAGGGAAGCCGTTTCAATGGCACATATATTGTACGAACCTAAAATTCCTATATCCGGGACAATGGAGGGCGAGCTAAAACCCCAGCAATCGCAATAAATTGTTATATCTTTAAGAAAATTTATGTACGTAATATTTTCCGGCTTCAGCCTTTTCAGGAATTTGTTTGTTACAACAGCCATACCTTCCGCAAATGAGTTGAAGTTGCGGTTATTCATCTTCAAGGCACCCCTGGGACATTCCATAACGCAATGCTGGCAATAAGTGCAATTGTGAGTAAATATTTGAATCTTGTTTTTTTCTTTTTCCAGACCCTGTTTTCCGACTGCGTCCCTGTGACAAGCCTTGTAGCATTTCAGGCAATAATTGCACTTGCTTTTATCGTAAGTAATAACGCCTTCCAGATGATGCAATTTCTTCCTGGATGGATTGTCAATCATGCCCATTGCGATATTTTTTATTGCACCGCCAAAACCACAATCGCCATGCCCTTTTAAATGCGATAAATTTATTAAAAAGTCGCTGTCGAGGGCTTCTCCGGAGAAAAATACTTTATCAACGGATTTATATCCTATTTTTTCCCAGTAGCCGTACTTCCAGGTTTCTCCGAAAGTAGAAACGACATTACAGCCGACAATCTCCCTCAAATAACCTCTTCCGATGCCGTTTTTTGCTTCATCGTCGATCAACTTGACTTCCCCTACGCCTTCAGAGAGCAGTTCTTCTACCAGGGATTTTATAAAAACAGGGTGAATTGTAGTAAAATTCAATCCCCAGCCATAATGCATCTTTATCCCGACTTTTTTTCCTTTAATTTTTTTACCCATGTTCATTTCCCTTACAAGGCGTTTCAACTTTGCAGGAAGGGATTTACCCTGTTCCATCTTTTCCAGTTGAGCATCGGCAAAATATACTGTTGATTTTATTTCCACAAGTTTTCCCTCTTAGTTTTCAAGTGTTTCGTATTTAACCAAGTTTTTGCCGCTTTTTTTGATTGAATACATCAATGCGTCGGCTTTTTCAAAAAGAGAATCCGCCGAACACTGATTGTTGATACAGGTAATGACGCCTATACTGAACGATATGGGCCAGCTATTTTCTGAAATTGTTTTATTTACTTTTATCTGAACTCGCGACATTATGCTTTTTACAACGCTCTGGTCGGTTTCAGGGAAAAGGATGGCAAATTCGTCCCCTCCCATCCTGGCAACCAGGTCTATCGAGCGGATCGATTCTTTCATTGCCAGTGAAATCGAGCTGAGCACGGTATCACCCATACTATGCCCGTAGTTGTCATTAATATTCTTAAAATTGTCTATGTCCATGTAGGCCAAGCTTAGTGGATGGTTATAGCGCTTCATGCGTTCCACTTCCTTGGAAATCGTTTCCATAAAATACCTGCTGTTTGCTATATCCGTAAGATGGTCGGTTCGTGCCAATTCGTGCTCGATGAAATACGCTTTTCTTAAAGCCGAAAATACATAAGATGATATTAAAAAGAAGGCCAAAATTCCCGTGCTGTTTAAAAAAGGGACTGAAGGAATAGAATAATTGTGATAAAGCAGGTAATCGGCCATAAAAAATGCAACCGCGCCCATAATTGCGGCTGCAAAACTGACCCAGCGGTGGACGTACCATGAAACGAGAAATATCGGCAGGATATAAAATACGGAAATATTTATTTCTGCGCCGGTTTTATAATCAACAAGGCCTATTATCGCAATCAGGGCTATACTGCCGATTGCAATAAGAATTTTTGTAATTATACCTATTTTTTTTCTGGGTTTAGCTAATAATTTTTTGTCTAAGTAGGGTGTTTTCGAAATTTTATACATAGTTTTATGTAGGATAATATATCATTTTTGCACAAAAAAATAAAGCCCGGCACACCATGTATTAGGAGGCCGGGCATATATTGCAAACTTTCAATATAAGTATAACGATAAACCAAAAAAAGTCAATGGGAAAATTTGAACTGTTGGTTTTTGGTTAAAACCCGATTCCAATTCTGGTGGAGACGTTGGTTTGGCTGGTGTTGTTGGCAACGGCAAGTTTGTCGGAATAATTACTTGTTCCGCCTCCGACAGTCCAGCTGAAATGCTTGGTGAAATAGTAGGTAATTTCCATATTGCCTGTCTGGGTGATGGTTTCCGCGGGAAGTGTCAAATCATTATCTTTTCTATTACTTGTGTTGCCCCAGAGAGCAAGCATAAGTTTTTCTTTGATGACCTTATAATTTAGGGTAAGACTCAACGAATTAAGAGCGTTGATTGAAAGATCCGCACTGTTGAGATCGGTTACTTTTGTATCAGTAACGCCTAAATTCAGCGAAATCCTGTCCAAAAGAATGAAAGTTGTATTATAGCTTCCAGAAACTGTCTGTTTGTCATTGTTGGTTATAACCGAATCTTTGAAATTCGACTGCTGGACAGAAACTGAGTTTACCCACCAGGGCATGGAATATGAAAGAGAACAGGATACAACATTTGTATTATTGTCCAGGCTTTTTGCCGTGGAAGTGGATGTAATTGCGGCGCTGTCTCCCGCAACCGGCTCACCGGTAATCCCGTTCATGGCATAACCTACGCTGAGTATGGGCCAGCCTGTAAACATTAAGCTTGTATTTGCCGAATAAACATTCTGTTTTGTTATTATTTTAGCCGGGTCGTTTTTCAGGTTATCAATTGAGCTGTTATAGGAAAGCATCACGTTTCCTATACCGGGTGAACCGACTCCTGTATAAAAATCATAAGAATTTTTATCCTTCCCTACAGTTGGGCTGGCAAGCGAATTAAAATCGGTGCCCACGTGCTGATAACTGCCTTTTAAGGAGAGAATGCCGACCCTGCTTTCCAAAGAACCTTTGTAGGCTGTATCTGCGACATCAGACGGGTTTGTCAAATCATCGATTGTGCTGGTGCTGTAAGCGCTTGAAGCAAAATCAGCCTTGATGGTTACAACTTTAAGCGAGCCGATTGTAATATTTGTTCCCACAACGCTGTTTTTCGCCGCATACAAGTTCGCGGCAGAAGGACCGGGATTTCTGATTGATGTTTTGTCGTCATAACTTGTTACATAAGAAATACCTACCGAGTTATCAAACAATATGTCAATTTTTTCGTTAACCGCATATGTATACCTGGCAAATGTGGCGTTAGTAATGTCCGTGCCTTCAACGGGGTCTATGCTTCGCGCTGCAGCAACTGACGTTGTAGTAGGCCCGGCTCTTACGACCGGCATTAAGCCTCTCATGCCGGCATTGGATAACGCCAGCGAGTTGAAATTCGGCATTATATCGCCAAGCGTAAAATCAAAATTATTGGTGCGGTAATCCAGGATAAAGTTATAAAGGTCAAAAGGGGTTTCAGGCGTATGATAAGTGTAGAGATTCATTACAACGCTTTTCTGATAGATACTGCCCAGGAGGTTCAAACTTACATTGCCGACATAATTTTTCCAATCTTCCCTGGAATCATTTTTATACGCTATAGTAAGGTTTCCGCCGACCTGCACATTAGACGGCGGTTTAACTGCCTCTGTCTGGGCTGCCACGCTTAAAGCGGTAACATTAAACTGCTGAAAATCGCTGTATGCCAGGCGCTGGTTATCTTTGGTAAAACTTGTTCTAAAATAATACGAACCGGAGTAGCCCGCAGGCACGTTAAAGATGACAAAATCAAGCACAGAGCCACCCGGGGCTACCTGTTCTTTTATTTTCACTTTATCGGATTTAGCAAGATAATTCTTCTGATTGTCGTAAATTTCAACTTCAAAAGCGCATTCTCCCTTTTCCCAGGTCAAAGCGCTTTTGTTGACAACTATTATCTGGAAAGATATTTTTTCACCGGCATTTACAGGGTCAGGCGCGGGAATAATCAGCTGAAATTCTGCCTGCGCTGAATTTTGTGGATAGACTCCTATAGGAATTAACATCAAAATAAAAAAAGCGAGATTAATCGCTTTTTGTCTACGGGATATGAAATATTTCTTTGGCATCGGTTAGCTCGTTATTTCTTGAATTTTAACCTGATAGTTTTCTCTTCGCCGGTTTCTGTTTTTACTTTAAGGTTGAGAGTTTTTCTTTCTATTTTTATCTCTTCTGCCCAATCCTGCTTCTTTTTCATCTCGTCGTTCGGTACATCCTCGGGCTGGCCGGGTGGATTGCCGCTCGTTGCCTTTGCCGTCTGGTTTTCTTTTACATCTACCCCGCCAAACTCATTTTCAAACCTTACAACTCCTCGCACGACGAGGACGGTAGTTTCACCAGTTCCAGATACTTCAGTATCAAATTCTGTTCCGCGGACAGATACGACAGCAACCGGCGTTTTAACAGAAAAGCTCATGTTGCCGCCTTTTCTTGCCCTTAGCGCGCAGGTTGCCTGGCCCCTGGTGATTCTGGCTGTATCGCTTTTTCCCGCTTCACTGCTTTCAATATCAAATTCCGTGCTCTGGTTAATTTTTACTTCGGCTCCGTTTGAAAACATTATTGCCGCTTTTGAACGCTTCCCGGTCCTGAGTTTATCCCCCTGGGCTAAAAACATCCCTGTTTTGGCTTTCTGCCACTTAGTATCCCCGGCTTTCATCACTTCCATTTTGCCTATAATCTGCGTCACCATCGCCGCGACATCCTGTTTTTTTGTTGCAGCCGCTATGCGAGCTACTGCAAAAGAAAAGCTGAAAATGGCAATTAATAAGATTGATGAAATAATTTTTTTTACTTTCATGATTTATTCTTTTTCTTCCTCTACTGTATATGAAATGATTGATGCTTTTCTATTTTTTAATTGCTGGAAGGTAGCCTGTATGCTTCCGGCAGGTTCAAGTTCAATTTGCACCAGGCTGAATCCTTCAAAGTCGTTTACAACTTTCTTGTCTTTTATCAAATCCTGGACTACGGCAAGCATATCCTGCGGAGTGAGTTCAGGAACAGCTATTTGTTCATTCTTTTTTTCCTTCGGTTTTTCCTGGTCAGCTTCTTTGAGCTCAAGCACGAAATCAATATTGGCAAATGCCTTGTTTTTGTCCACCTTTACTGTAATCAGTTCAGAATCCTTGTAATCCGGATGCGTTGCTTTTAACACATACTCGCCAAGAAGCAGGTTCTCTATCTTGTATTGCCCGCCGTTATTTGTTTTAACCGTCCCGTTGACCGGGCCGCTGTACACGATTGAAGCATCAGCAATATTCTTTACGGTTTTATTGGCTGCGTTCTTGTATGTTACGCCTCCGAGAATTTTCGCTTTTTCTTTTACAACTAACTTTATAACTTTCGTTAAAGTATTATTCCTGGGGTTATCATCAAACATATTCAAAGTCGCGCTTACTGTCAGGGCAGCGCCTGAAACAGAACCGCAGTTGAAAACTATATTTTTGGTTTCCCCGGCCTGGATGGAACTGATACTTTGGGTAGGAACCACATTTCCTCCGACAATCACCAGGTCAATATTCACGTTTGATTCCGCTTTGCTGCCGAGGTTTTTTACGACGACATCCAGCATCAATACTTCTTCGGTGGAGGTTTCATCCGTAATTATGTCAAGAACCCCAAGGTCGCTTGAATCTATGTTCGTGTCTTTTATGGTAAAATCAAAAGGCGATTGCGTTTCAGCAACAACCCTGCCCATCGCGTCCAAACCATCCACCTTCCAGTAATAGACCGTGCCGCTGGCTAATTTAGCCTTCGCATCCGTCGGGTCCTTGGGATACTCAATCTGTGTTATGTAAGACTCGCCTGTCCAGATAGGCTTGTAAAATCCGGCGTTATCCCCCACCGTCACCCTGTATTTTGTAGCTCCGCTTCCCGACCACTGGAACATCAGCGGCTGGGCTAAAATATCCCTTATTCCCCTGGGAGGAAACACGAGGGAAATGTTCTGGGACGCGATTGCAAAAGCTGTCGTATTGTAAACCGAGATACCGTCGGCTGTTGCTTCGCCCCTAAACGTGTAATTGCCCGGCTTGGAATAAAAATCAATAGGGATATTTCTTAATTCAGCCCCGCCGGTTCCGATTTTCCCCGGCATTGAATTGCCTTCGTGGTAAAAAACCTGCCTGCCGTTTGGGTCATAGATATAGAATTTAAAACTAATCGTGGCGGCGTTAGTTTCACTGTAACAGTCAATTTTCAGCGTTATGGTTTCAGTATTGGAAAAATTTGTAGCCGGCATGTAAGCCGAATTAAGGGTTTGTATGGACGTAACGGATATTCCCTGCGCAATGGATGAAGCAAAGACACCCGCAATAAAAACAAAAATGGCTGATTTTATTAAGTTTTTCATTTTCTTTAAGGCTACTTAATTATAGCAAACTTTCCTACAAATTTAGCTTTTTCGCCGGTTGATTTTTCCCGGACTTCCAGGACAAACAGATAAGTGCCGCTTGCAACTTTGTCTCCGGCAGGATTACTGCAATTCCAACCGTATTGGTAGTTGTAAAGATTACTCCCCGCCACTGGGAGTACATCAATATCATTAACGGTCATTACAAGTTCACACGCAATATTGTAAATCTTAATCGTAGTTTCAGGATTTCCGTAACCCGTGTACCATTTTAATGTTACCATACCGGTGCTGCTCGGGTTCGGATAGGCGATTATTCTTCCCTCAACCAATCCTGGGAATGAGAGGCTTATGGCTAATTTCTGGCCTTCTTTAAGCGATACAGTCCTGGCTTCGCTGTAAATTGTTCCGTTATAAGCTTTTACAACATATCTCCCGGGTATCAGGTTTGGTATTTCATATTTTCCGGATTCATCGACAGGCACCCTTAAATAAACAGCGTCATTGTCGTTCATATTGCGTATTTCAACGAAGCCTATGCCGTTTTTGGGTTTTAGCATTGAGCGGCGGAGCCCGAAATCACTGAATTTATTGACACTCATGCTTGACATGGTTCCGGCAGGTTTATAACCTGAAATCTGTCCCTGAATGGTTGCGAGCTGGTATTTTATTTCAAGGGTGAAATTATTATTTTTTGTGCCGCTCATTATTTCTCTGTAAACTATTGACGCTTTTTCGCCCTCATAAAGCAGGACTTTGATTACATAAGTTGAATTTTCCACAAGCCCGACAAAATCATAAGTACCGTCGGTATAGGTATTGGTCATTTGTACCAGCACATTATCTCTATACGCCTCGCAGCGCATACTGGTAAGCGAAGTGCCATCCATTTGTGTGACCTTGCCCATAATTGTGTCAGGGGCTATGATCTCATAAGGAAGCGATTTCGCCGGGCCAATAAATTCAGATTCGTAGTTATCTGTGTCAATTGCGGTAACCCTATAGTAATAGGTCACACCATTTTCAAGGCTGTCTGTGTCTGTGATTCCCGGAACTGTGACCGTTCTGATTTTCGCGTAAGCATTCATTGTTCCATCCGCGGATATACTGGCGCGATATACGAAATATTTGCTGAATGAGGCCGTATTATCCATTACCCAGGTCAGGACAGCTTGTTTATCACTGGGTGTAACCGTTAAATTTGAAGGCCCGAACATGATATGAACGTCGTCAAATTGAGTATAGGTTCCATTTGTGTACAATCCAACATAACCGTTCAAATAATCGTTGCTCGCTGTTTCTTCGCAAACCAGCGTATAATCAACCCCGTCGGCTGAAACATAAGCTCTCTTTGTTGTGCCGGAAGCCGCTACCTTTATATAGTACCAACTGCCTGCAACGGTATTGTAATTACCCTGGGCTATAAGGGTTCCATTAAGCGTCCTCAGGACAAATGTTGAAGTTGACCCTTCGGTGCTGAATTTGTAGCCGGTATCTGCCGCTGTCGCGCGCATTAGCACGCCGGCATTGTGTCCGCCCACGATTATTTTCATTTTGGCGTATAAAGTAAAATCAGTGTAAGTCCTTGTGGTCATCATGCTGATGTTGTCTCCCGTTGTTTCATCCTGCTGGCTGAAAACAGTATTGCCCGAAGAGCCTTCTTCAAGAGACCAGTTCCCATTGCCTGTCTGCTGCCAGGCGCCTCCGGCTGTATTTGCCGCGCTGACCATTCTGAGGTCATCAAGAATAATGCTGACTGTTTTTCCCGGCATTGAAATCACATCTGCGCGCAGGCTTACGACATTGCTCCAGAAGAAGGTTCCCACCTTATTTCCATCTGAACGTTTGAGGGAAACTAAATTCCATCCGGTGGAAAGGCTGTTTATTGCATATTCGATCCTGTTTACAAAATCCGCAGTGTAACCGAAATTCAACTTCAAGCCTGACAGGTTGTTATGATTATCAACGAAAACCCAGATGGAAATTGTGTCATTATCATTAAGTTTCGTATAGTTCATTGCCGATACAAAATTAAATGTGCTTGATGCAACTGCGCTGTTTATGGAAGAAAGCCCCAAAGCCTGAGCCCCTTCCTTAAATTGGCCAGAAGATGATACAGCTATTCCCGCCGACCAGCTTTCATTTGATTCAAATCTCGCAACGGTGCTGAAATACTGAGTGTATTCGCTGAAGGTGATATTTATGCTTCCGGCCGTATAAACCATTACAGGGCAGCCACTTACTTCACTGGAAGCCTGACTTTCGTAATTCGTACTATCGATTGCTGTTGCCTGATAGTAATATGTGGTATTGTTCGCAACTGATTTGTCCTGATAACTTACATTTGGATTCAGGATAGTTGCGATGTAACTCTTTGACGCTACTGATCCGCTTGCCACTCCGCGGTAAATCTTATAGCCTTTTATGTCCGGTTCGGAATTCATTGACCAGGAAAGGTTAAGCTGGGCGCCTTCCGGCTGGACTGTGATTTTTAAATTCAGAGGAGCAGACGGCGATACATTTCTCGCGTAAGTAGTAGCGGCATTTGAAATATCACTGTAATTTCCGCTGTCATCAATGGACCAGATACTGAAATAGTAAGTAAGGTCAGGGAACAAACCTTCAACTTTATGGCTTGATAAGGTTCCTGCGTTTATACCTGAGGGTGATATGGTAATTTGAGAATTATTAAAATTCCAATTGGCGGCAGCTGATGAAGAGAACTGTATTCTATATGCGCCGTTAAGCGTTCCAGTAATACCGTCATCACCTGGAGCTTCCCATGAAAGCATCATTTCGCCCTCGGCAGAACCCGTCACCGCAACAAGAGATGTAATTGTTGCCGGCGGGACTTTTTCTATTGTGTCAACAACAAATCTCCATGTTTGTGAAGTGAAAGTCACCAGTCCGGTATTATCAATCGCTGCAATTTTCCAGTAATAAGTATTGTTATCCAATATCGTAACTGCCTGAGAGTTCGTTGAAATGCCTGTTACAGAAATGGTCGTTGTGAATGTAATATAAGTTGAATAATAGAGGTCATAGGTTATACTTGAACCAGGGTCAGGATCGGAAGCTGCAGACCATACGAACACTATATTTGCCGTGCTGGACACAACGTTATTAGCCGGGGACAACTGGATAAATGCTGACGGGACTTCCTGGGCCATGTTAACCACAAAGGTTGTTGAAGAGGACCACGCAAAACCACCATTACCATCGTAAGACATTACTCTCCATTTGTAAACTGAATTATCCATAACATTGCTTGAAACAGTTATGGTGTAGAATGACGCGCCTATGCCCGTAATACTGCCGTAAGAACTGAAATCAACTCCGGTAGTGTACTGTATTTCGTATAAAACAGAATCGAAGTCGGGGTCCGTGGAATCCGACCAGTCAAAATTCGATGTAGACTGACTTATCGTATTACCAATGGGGAAATTTAACGTGGCAGCTGTAGGAGGCTGGTTGGGTGGCGGCACTATAGTTAGTGTTGAAACTATTGAATCAAACACTGTGGGCGAACCACCTTCTCCGTAAGCGCATACCTTATAATAGTAGCTTGTATTTATGAACAATGAATTGTCTATGTAAGAATTGGTTGTCCAATTGCTTGCAAAATTGACAATAGTATTCGTGCTTGTTACAAAATTATCCATTGAGCGGATTATTCCGTATTTTGTGTAAGGCGGGTTTGTAAGCGTCCAGTTGATCATTACGCTGAATGAGGTTACGTTGTTGATGTAACTTGCCGTAGGTGCCGTGGCTGATGTCATTACTGTTGCCGGCGCAAGATTCGTAAATACTGACTGGTTTTCTCGGTTTGTTGCCACAACCCTTCCATAATATGTTGTATTGGGCGTAAGGCTTGATACTGTTGCAGTTGCAGCTGTTTTTGTGGTAACTGCATTTCCGCTGATTGAAGTGAAATTGTCAGTTGACAATAAAACCGTGTAAATTGTGTTTGCCGGATTCTGCGAACTATCTGTCCAATTTACCTGAGCTGTATTCTGGGTTACGGTTCCCCACACAAGGCCGTTTGGATTATCACATAGCGTTGCTTTCCAGTTCTGCGGTGCATATCCAACGCTTGTTACCCCAACACGATTTGGAGCTAGTACCCTGAAATAATATGTCGTGTTCGGATTCAAGCCGACAATAATCGCAGTTATATCGGACCTTATCGCCAATTGCTGGCCGGAAATAGTGGTGTAATCAGTTGATGTCGCCGCTTGAACAATATACGGAGTATCCGGCGGATTGTCCGGGGTGACAGCTCCCCAGTTTAAAACTACGGTACCTGTTGATACAGCTCCATAACCGGTAGCGCTCGGCATATTGCTCAGGGTAACCTTGGTAGTCAAGTCCGTATACAGAGTATCAAAACTATCGTTGTTTCTCGCTTTCACCTGGAAATAATAGGTTGTGTTCGGATCAAGATTGTAGTATTCAGCAAATATATTTTTTGTATCGGAAGAAATAAATACAGGCCCGCCCGCGCTCACACTTGAGCATTCAGCAACATAGGATGTTCCATCAGCATTGTTGTTTTGTGTCCAATCAGCTTGAATGTAAGCATTTCCTACGCTTGAGAACGCCGCGGCTATAGGCTGGTTTGCTAAAGTATATTTCGTTATTGAAACTGCCGCGGAACTGCCATCCATATTGAACGCTTCTACATAAACATTGGTAGAAATATTTGCAGTCAGCCCTGTCTGATTCCACCAAGTGGCGCTGGCTGCCAGGTTACCGCTTAAATTTACACCATCAGCCGAGCTCTTTATCCTGAGGCCGTCAGCAAACGCAACCGTGTTCCAATTCCATTTGATTGTATTTGAAGAAAGAGCCGTTCCGGTGAAACCGCCTGGCGCATCAAGCGTGCCGAATTTTGTTTTGGTTGAAACTGATATGTCAAACACAGTCTGGATTGCTGATTCATTGTAGGCCTGGACCTTATAATAGTATGACGTGTTTGCAGAAAGCGGGCTGTCTATGTAAGAATTGGTGGTCCAGTTGCTTGCAAAATTGACAATAGTATTCGTGCTTGTTACGAAATTATCCGTTGAGCGGATTATTCCATATTTTGTGTAAGTTGGATTTGTTAGCGTCCAGTTTACTGTCACGGTGAATGAAGTTACATTGCTTAAATACGTGCCGGTAGGCGCTGTTGAAAGCGTCATTATGGTTGCGGCAACAAGGTTTGTATTTACAGTCTGGTTTTCCCGGTTAACTGCAACTACCCTTCCGTAATATGTTGTATTGGAGGTAAGGCTTGAGACTGTTGCAGTTGCAGCTGTCTTTGTGGTAACCGTATTTCCGCTGATTGAAGTAAAATTGTCAGTTGATAAAACAACCGTATAAATTGTGTTCGCAGGATTTTGTGAACTATCCGCCCAATTTACCTGAACTGAATTCTGCGAGATAGTTCCCCAACTCAAACCATTAGGGGTATCGCACAATGTAGCTTTCCAGTTCTGAGGCGCAGTGCCTATTTCATCTAATCCAAGTGAATTCCTTGCTGTTACTTTCGCGTAGTAGGTTGTGTTCGCATTAAGGCCGGTCAATGTTGCCGTGCCAAGGGAATTTAATGTTGTGCTAGTGTATTTTGTTGTCCAGTCAGTTGATGTTGCCAGATCTACGATATAGATTGTATTTGACGGATTCGCCGGAACTGAAGC